>Ga0255055_10001196_pt1 | contig 19388 bp, 18 predicted proteins | sample JV7_2_27_MG_FD_188633 | JGI IMG/M metagenome (GOLD analysis project Ga0255055, IMG submission 188633) | Seawater microbial communities from Jervis Inlet, British Columbia, Canada - JV7_2_27 | ecosystem: Environmental > Aquatic > Marine > Inlet | place: Canada: British Columbia | collected...
AATTGGAGCTCCATAGGAAGGGGCACTAGTGTAGTCTTCTATCCAACCTACAACCGTTGCAGAGTTAGTTTTACCTAAATATTTTGTTAAAACATTAGCTACCTCGTCTGTTATTTTTCCATTATTTTTTCTCTCAACTCCCTCAAGTAATCTAATAATCCAAACAGATACTGCTTCTTTTTCACTAGTCGCAGTATGGAAATTAGCAGCCACAGGGATTCCGTCCTGGAAATTATCTGCAACAGTAGGATGTGCGCCTAATGCTACTTCGTAAAAACCATAGTCCCACCAAGAAATAAAGGCAGGTCTCATATTAGGATCATTAATTTCTAAATCCTGATCACTTAACCAATCTAATGCATCTTGCCAATATCTTTCCTTGACAATTCCCATTCCATAAGCGCCTTGATAACTATCGTCATTAAACATATATCCTTTAAGGTTGGTATAATTTTCCCCATCGTCCTTTAGTTTTGGAGTATTAGGAATAGCTGCATCAAATGCAACAAAAGCGTTAGGTAAAACTACGATAAATGCAATAAAAAGAATACCAAAAATATGTAGAAATTTTACTCCACGACGTATCCCATGAAAACTACCACCAGCACTTTTAATGTTTCTTAACATTTGTTTATAATCCAACCAATCGATAAATAACCATACAATCCATCCAGCAAGCACTGCAATTAATGGAACCATATCATTTATAAAACGACCTGCAATGCCTGATAACCAAATATTCATTAAAAATAATACGATAATAAACAGATATTCCCTTCGTACCTGGTTTTTGTAATATACATAAAAAAGATATATGAAACCGAGCCATCCAATCCAATAAATTGCTGGGCCAAACGACATTATAGTATGACTAATTTCATAGGTATTGGCCTCTGCAATTGTCATTGATACCTTTTTACCATAAATACCTAGTCCAAAAACTGCCTCTCTAAGTTGACCTATTGGGCCAAGAAATCGAAATTGCCTAATTAATGGTTCTGAGAAATATATAGCTATTAAACCTATAGCTCCTAATGAAATAATTGTAGGTAAGGATAAAATCCATGGTATTTTTAATTTACCAAAGAGATAGTAAATTATACCAAAAACAGCTACAGCCAAACATAAATATAACGATGTAGTAGCAACAAATCCTTCAGGTCTCAAAGTAACAACAGGCATGGCTATAATATATCCAGAAAACAAAAGAGTTGCAGCGGTTACAAAAAATTTTGAATTTATTTTATTGGTAAAAATATCAATAAACATTTGTACAAATGCATAAATTGCTATTATAACATATAGATAATGAGCTTCTACCCATGTCATTGAAAGCCCAGCGAGAGGAACACCTCCAAGCATTGCATACAAAAATGACTTTGTTCTATCCTTTTCTTTAATACTTTTAATTAAAAATAAGAAAGTCAAGCAAAATAATAGAAGGTTAAATGAATCATGGTCAAAAAGTCCAAATGCAGAACCATGACCTGAACCAAGGTGAATTGGAATTATTGCAATAAAAAAAGCTCCAATTAATCCTGCTTTCTTATTGAATAGCTCCTTTCCTATAAAGTACACTACAAATATTATCAGTGCCCCAAATAGAGCTGGAACAAATTGCATAGAGTAGCCTATTGCTTCAGTTTCAGGCATAAAAGGTGTTAGAACTCTGCTAAAACCTAAAGCCATCATATTAAACAAAGGTGCACGAGCACCTCTTGCTCCAATAGGGTAATTAAGCAATGGATCTGGTTCATAATAATGAGGATATATTCCTGTTTCATAAGTTCCTTTTACAAGTCGAAGGTTATAATAAGGATCAGGGCCAGATAAATAAAACTTCTCAAAACCCTCACCATCTGGATTAAATGCAACTTCACTAGTAAGATTGAAATATGTGTTTAAAAACAATACAAGAAAAAATATTCCAATAAGTGTTATTGCAATCCACCATTGTTTTTTCCTTTTAGTTGGTCTTTTTTCAATTATTGGTCGTGTAGGCTTTGCTACAATTTTAGGTTCCTCATAATCTAATTTACCACGTCTCTGTGCTCTTTTTCGCATTGTTTTCACCAGGAAATAATCACAACCGTAAAACTATAGTCTTATAAATAACTTATCTAAACTATTTTATTTAAAAAAAGGTAAGATACAAGGAGCGATTTTTACTTTACTGAATTTGCTTTGTACGGTATCTGTCGCAATTATTTCTTTACTTCCTGCAGAAGATAATTTTTTTATTGCGTTCCCGGCAAAGAGGCCATGTGTACAAGCAACATAAACATTTTTTGCACCATGCTTTTTTAATTGTTGAATGGATTTTGCCATGGTTCCTCCAGTTGATATTATGTCATCAATTATTGCTACATTTTTATTTTGTGAGTCTAGCTCTTTTGGTTTAATTTCGATAGTTGTACCATCAATTCTTGTTTTTTCCAGATAATCAAAATCACAGCCAATGATTTCAGATGCTTGTTTTGCTCGTTCAAACGCTCCCTTGTCTGGTGCAAGAATCATATCGATATTTTTTTTCTTAAGATATTTCGCAAGTTCTGGTACAGCCGAACAACTATGAGCAGATGTTGAAAAAAAATCCAGAATATGATCTTTATGTGGATCAACAGTTATTACTCTATCCGCATTCAAGCTTATCAAATTAGCCATTGCTTTTGCACTTATTGGCTCACCATCTTGAAATTTTGTATCCTGTCTTGCATATCCAAAATAAGGTATTACAACTGAGATTTCCTTGGCACCAGCTTCCTCAACAGCATTTTGCAATAAAAATAGTTCTATAACATTTGGATCAGGATATGTAGTTTGGACAATTATCACATGTTTTCCCTTGACATCATCTAAAATTCGAAAATAGAACTCTTCATCTGGAAAACGTTTTGATATAGTATTTGCTAAAGGTACTTTTAATTCTTTAGATAAATCCTCTGCAACTGTTTTGGATGCTGTTCCCCCAATTATATACATAAATAGCAATTTGAAATTGCAAACATGCTTTTAGTGATTTCGTAAATTTTGTGAGAAAGTTTTTATAAAGGACATATGTTTAGTTTTTCACGGATGTGGGTGTAATGCATTTAACTAGATTAACATGCGGGATAATTGCTCTACTGTTTTTATCATCGATTTTTATAGTAAGTCCTATAAATGCTGATGATTCAATTGATACTTTCGTGGATGGAACATTTAATATTGAACTAGTAACCGCAACTTACTTCGAAATAGATGTCACTATGGATGTTAATAGAATTACAGTTTTCGGGAAAACATATAATAGCGCAGAAATTCAAACTCTAGCATCAAGTACTAATGTAAATGACATAGAAGACATGGGTGCAATAAAACAAAAGCTAATTCAGCTTTTAGATAATCAAATTACAGCTACATTTGATGAGGAGAGTATTGGAAATTTAGGAAAAAAACCAATTTATAAGGACGGAGCATTTCACCATGACTATAACGTTAATCTTACTCCATCTTTTTTTAATATGAACGAAACTGTAAAGGCCAATGATTTTATTAATGGTGTTTTAGACATTGGTGCCTTGATTAATTATTCCTTTGACTTACATGCAGAAGCTGGTTGGAATAATACATATAACATTGTTCTTGGTGAAAGATTAGATTACCAAAGAACAACTGGCATATTAAGTGGAAATCAGTTGTCATGGTCCATTCAAAATGGGGATGGAAATAAACCAAGGAAAAAAGCAGAGATTCAAATAAAAAAGAAAGACCCAACTAATGAAAAGTTAGAAACTGATGATATCTTTTTCGAGTTTATATTAGACTCAGAAGAGCCCGAGACAACTAGCCTAACATGTAATATTTTACTTAAAAGTATAGATATTAGACCTTATGGCATCCTTCCTAGCTTTATTTCCAATCTAGATTTTATTAATTCTGATGGAATTAGATTATTTGTTGATAATGGTTTTTTCACATGGAAAGAAGCTTATCTAACAACTGTTCAACCATTAGAACAAATTATAAAAACTACAATAGAAGACTCTCCTTTTAATCAAACACTTGATATTATGTTTAATTGGGAAAATGAAACCACAGATGAGTGTATAATACCATATGAAATTGACAATATGAACAATAATCCTCCTGTAAAAGCAATGTTGCAGGATGATGATGTAAATTTACAGATTTTTGGCATCTCTGCTAGGGCATTATTTGGTTTAATTAATACGGGAGGAGAAGCAAATATCTCAAAAGATGACATTAATTTTGGTGAAGACCTTAAAAATATTGTCTATGAGTATAATATAAGTTTATATCTTCCTGAAGACCTTTATTTAGATGAAGATAATATTTATACTTGGAACGAAAGCAATTCTTACTTTGGTAAATTTGAATCTGATAATGTAGCAACCTATGATAACCAAGAAAAAAGCACTGTTATCATAATTGAGGCAACTAGCACTGATTTGAATTTATTAAGTTTCTTCACAGGAACAACAGAATTGGCTTTTAGTCTCGATTTTGAAGAAACACGTAACTACAACGTAACAGAACTCCCAGAAGAGTTTTCATTGCCTGAAAAATTATCAATTAATTATCTGAATTCCGATGCATTTAGATTGTGTATTGAAGAAGGTGTATTCAGTCAAGCTGAAGTAGATACCTTTCTGAAAAATGAGAGAAAAGATTTTGAAAGTACATTAAAAAGTGTGATATCAAATTCAGAAGTCCGTGCAAGTATTAAAGAAAGTGATTTTGAAAAATCACTTGATTGGGATGGTGATATATTAAGAATGGATGCGCGCAATCCAGTTAAAGTGAAAGCATCTGCTCATAGCTCTTATCCAATCCCTTTTAATCTTGGCTTTTTACCTCCAAAATTTAATATTCCTTCTATAAAATTTAATTTTTCAGGAATGAAAGATCATGATGTAACATACAAAATTATCTTTCCAAATGATGTAAGTTTAAGTGTTAGTGATTCACTAAATAAATCAAATGTGAAACAACTGAGTGATGGGCGACAGTATGTCGAAATTTCTTTTGGTGCCTCAGAAGCAGATCTCTCAGTTGGCGTCTCCTGTGAAATAACTCCATCTGCATTATTTATTCTTGGAGTTCTAACACCTTGCATAGTCAGCTTTATTATTACGATCATATTGATAATTTTAATTTTAATTCTCAGAAAGAAACGGAGAAGAAAAAGGGCAGATACAGGTCCAATGATTGATGACTCGGACTCAACTGGTTATGAAGAAGAAGATTACTATGTATCACCACCGCCAAGATCAAGAAAATAAAAAATTTTTTAGCTTATTATTTCTTAATCATGGTAGGAAGAAGTTTTAAAAGAGATGGAGTTTTTTTCAGCATAGGTTTTAATAGTTTTGAAGGAAAATCAATGTCACCATATTCCGATAATATTTTGATAATTTTTAGATCTTGAAATTTTTCTATATATTTTTCAAATTGTTTGTCAGTTAGATTTTTATAAATTCTTCTAAACGTCATCCCAAGATTTAGTTCTCTACCGATATCCGCAGTCCATAGTTTGTGATAATTTTTTAGGAATTGTAATGTGAAATTATTTGTTTGAAATGCTTCAATTGCAACAGTCGAGCAATGATTTGCACATAATAGACCTGTAAAAATTCCACCTCCGGAGGTAGGCTTAACTTGAGCTGCCGCATCACCTACTAGTAAAACATTAGAGTCATACGTTTTTTTCAAAACACCGAGCGGAATGACACCACCAATATGCTTAGTTATCTCAACATTTTCTAAAAATTGTGATGAGTTTTTATGTTTGAAAAGATTATTAAAATAATGTTTTGGAGGATTTGGAGAATCCTGATTTATACATAGACCGATTCTAGCTTTAGTTCCTTCTTTATTTAATGGGATGATCCATGCAAAAAAACCAGGTGCAATATCTCTTCCAACAAAAATTTCAACAAAATCAGGATTTAAATTAGTACCTGTGACTTCAGCACCAAGACCTCTTAAAAACTCGATTGGTTCAGGAAATGAAAATCTATCTCTGACTTTTGAAAAAGGACCATCAGCACCTATTAATAATCTACATTTGATATTAAGATTTTGTGATGTTTTTATTTCCACATAATCTCCAATTTTTTGAATTGATAAAACATTATTCCTAAGAAAAACTTCAGCACCATTTTCCTTTGCCTTTTGAATAATTTCTCTATCAAATATTAAACGATCAATTACAAGTGCATGAAGTTTGTCTCCACCAATTGTTAAAATTTTTCCAGATGGAGAATGAATATTTGCTCCTTTAATTTTGTTTTGAACAACTATCTCTTTTGAAATATTAAGAGTATCAAAAACCCTGGGCGTAATTAAACCAGCACAGTTAATCGGTAGTCCTATTTGTTTGTTTTTTTCAATAATTGCTACATTTAATTTTTTTTCAGCTAGTTTTCCTGCAACATGTCCACCGATTGGACCTCCGCCAATTATAACAGCATCATATTCTTTCATATCTCGCAGTGGTATTCTTCATAAGATTTATAACAGAATCGTTGATACTGTGGCGTAGGTCAAACGATGTTAGCAGGTAATTTATCTATTATTCCATATATTTCAATAGGAGGAGTATTTATTTTCTCAAGGCGGCGTAAAAAGAATGAGGAGTTAGAAGCTGAGGAGACATATAAAAGCAGTCTTCTTTGCAGATTTGTAATGGATGGCGCTGGACGGAAAGTTGGTGAAAGCGTAGCAATAGATGAGGATATACTAATTATCAAATCGGGAAGTAAATACTTAGGAATTCCACTTAAACACATTGAAGAGGAGGAAAAAACTTTACTTGTTAAAGGCCTTGTAGAAAGGGATAAAGCTGAGATATTAGGTGAAAAATGGCGACAGCAATCCTTCTGTGAAATTAAGTATGATGATGGAGAAAAAAATGGATTTTGAATATAAGATGGTGATTGTCACCAGAGAAGATTTAGATCTTTCTTCAGGAAAACTTGCAGCTCAGGTTGCTCATGCTGCAGTTTCTTGTGCTCTTTCTACAAAAAAGAATAACTCTAAATGGTTTTCTAAATGGCAAAATGAAGGTGCTAAAAAAGCAGTTTTGAAAGTAAATGGCACTGAAGATTTTTTCCCACTAATAGAAAAAGCAGAGCAGCTAAATATTGCTGCATTTCTTATCGAAGATGCTGGTCATACTGAGATTCCTGCTGGAACAAAAACCGTCCTTGGAATTGGCCCTGCACCAAATAACCTTATCGACCAAATTACAGGAAATTTACCCTTACTTTAAAAAAAATAAAAAAGGAGATTTTATTTATTTTTTCCTTCTTAATAATAATATTGCTATTGCAATGGCTGCAATAAATACTATTACTTCAAATCCTGGGGAGCCATTATCTTCGTCATCATCTCCAGTTTTTTCCTCTTCTTCTTGTTCTTCCTCTTCTTCTTCCTCTTCTTCCTCAGGGACATAACCGGAATAATCATAGAAATAAGTATTAGGCGCCCAATCTCCCCACCATTCAGTTGTTTCATTACCTAACACACTTAGTTCTTGTGCATATCCACGCAATTCATAAGTTGCAGAAGGATCATTTACCGTAAATGTCGCAGTAAAAGTATTACCAGATATTGGAGAAGTTATCATAGAAAAATATCCTGTTAAATTTGCTCCAATCCCTTGGACGATGCCATTACCATTTGAATACCAGGCATTATAGTAATCCTTACCTGTTACTAGATGCATATAATAAAATATGGTTTCTGAATCCTGAATATTGCCCGCAAGAGTCATTGTTAAAGTTGCTTCTGACCCAATAATCGAATAATCTATGTCTGTGATGTCAATATGGTCTTTTGCTCCAGTATATGCCTCCCACGAATAGGATGTCCCGGAAACTTTATAATGCCATAAATCACTGGTACCATCTGTTTCTGCTGAAACTATATTTACTGCTCCAAAAAGAGCGAATGCAATTGCTATTACCAATATATATTTTCTTAATAATTTCATAAATTATTACCTCACCATAAATTGTAAAAAAAAATGTCTTTTAAATATATCGAAAAAAAATGATTTTGATTTCTAAATATTTTTAAAAACTTTATTAGATAATTAAATATGTATTATTTGGAAATGAAAAAGCAAATTCGACTAATAGGCATTGATGATTCTCCATTTACTTTTACTGACAAATATGGGATGGTAATAGGAGTAATTATGCGTGGTGGAGAATATTTAGAGAGTGTTTTAAGAAGGCATATAATAATCGATGGAAATGATTCAACCTTTGTATGTAAAGATATGATAAAAAAAACAAGGCATCGGAAACAATTAAAAGCGATGCTACTTGATGGAATTGCACTAGGAGGTTTTAATGTAGTTAATATCAAAGAGGTTTATGAATCTACTAATTTACCTGTAATCACTATTACCAGAGATAAACCTAATTTTGAAAAAATAAAAGTAGCATTACAAAAGAATTTTGATGATTGGGAACATCGATTAGCTCTTATGAAAAATGGTAAAATCTATAAGGTTGAAACAAAATATAATCCAATTTATGTGAAATGTACTGGAATTGATATTGGGGAGGCAAAAGAAATAATAAAGATATCAACAATAAGGGGTGTCGTACCTGAGCCTATACGTGTGGCTCATCTAATAGCATCTGGTATCACGAGAGGTGAATCATATGGGAAAGCCTAAAGCAAAAGTTGATAAGATGAAATGCTTAGCATGTGGAGGATGTATTTCCGTCTGCCCGCAAGATGCTCTTTCAATGTATGGTGGTAGAGCTTTTGTAGAAGATGATAAATGTATTAGTTGTGCCATTTGTATACGAACCTGCCCAGTTGGTGCAGTCAGCGGGGAGGCGTATTAGTTATGAAATATGATGTTGTTATTGTTGGATCAGGGCCTGCGGGCAGTGTTACTGGACGATTTGCTGCAGAGTCTGGTGCTAGAGTTTTGATAATTGAGCGTAAACAAGAAATTGGCGTTCCAGTTCTGTGTGGAGAAGGGATTAGTAGAAAAATTGATAACTGGGGACTGCTAGAAGGTAAAAAATGGATAGCAAGCACTATGGATGGTGCACGTATTTATTCTCCTGATGGAACTATGGTAGAGCTTTCTGCCGAACTTGCTGGAAATGAAACAGGTTACGTAGTTCATAGAGAGGTTTTTGATCAAGAGTTAGCACGGCAAGCTGTGAAAGCGGGTGTAAAAATAATGTTAAATACAAATGCTACTGGTCTTTTAAAGAAAAATAATAAAATAAAAGGTGTAAAAGCAAAACATTTTGATGAGGAATTTGAAATTGAAGCAGATATTGTTGTTGGTGCCGATGGAGTTGAATCAAGAATTGGTAAATGTGCAGAGATTAATACAACATTAAAACCTGAAGACTTAGAGACATGTTGCCAATATACCCTTACTAACATTGATTGTAAAGATGCATATTGTGATTTTTATCTAGGTAGAGAAATTGCCCCAGGTGGATATGTCTGGGTGTTTCCGAAGGGAAAGGATGTTGCTAATGTTGGAATTGGCCTTCTTGCAAGCCTTAGTGAAGCAGGTATGGCAAAAAAACTTCTTGATGATTTTATCTCAAAAGATCCAAGATTAAAAGATGGTTCACCCATTCGTTTTCTTGCAGGTGCAGTACCAGTTTCAAACCCTGGTGAAACTGTTAGAGACAATTTACTTTTAATAGGAGATGCTGCTCGGCAAGTTGATCCTATCACAGGTGGAGGACTTACTCATTGTCTGGAAGGGGGAAAAATTGCTGGTGAAACTATTGGAAAAGCAGTTAATTTCCAAGATTTTAGTGCAGAGTATTTATCAGAGTATGAAACGGGTTGGAAAGAAGCATTTGGTAAGAAACTAAAAAGGAACTATATGGTAAAAGAAATAATTCTTGACATGGAGGATAAAACATTAAATATGCTTGCTGACTCAATAAAAGATGTTAAGTTTGATGAAATTAGTACCCTTGGCCTCGTTAAAGCATTGGTGTTAAAACATCCAACATTACTTATGAAATTAAGACCTTTAATGAAGGTGAGAAAAGAGGCATAGGAGTAGAAATAAAATGAAATGGGGTCTTATTTACAACAACAACTTTGAAAAAGCATTTTCAATGGCAGAAAAAATCTGTGATTTTTTAAAAGACAAAGGAGATGTTTTTACTGAGGAAAATTATGCAAAAAAGAAAAGTATTAAAGGCTATTCTTTGGAGGATATTAACAAGAACGCAGATATTGTCATCACAATAGGCGGGGATGGAACAATATTAAGAGCTTTAGAGAAAATCGATAAACCAATTTTTGCAATTAATTCTGGAGGAATGGGATTTCTAACTGAATCTGACCCAGAAAATGCAATCAATGGGCTTTATCAAATTATTGATGGAAAATATAATGTTGAAGAAAGAGCAAAGCTAAAAGTCACAGTAGATGGTAAGAGACTTCCGGATGTCGCTAATGAAGTTACAGTTCAAACCGCAAAAATTGCAAAAATGATACATCTTAAAATTTTTGTAGATGATGAATTACTTGAAACATTTGGTGCAGATGGGGTAATAGTTTCTACTTCAACAGGTTCTACAAGTTATTCATTAAGTGCAGGTGGTCCCATTCTTGATCCTGCGATTAATGCTATGGTTATAACTCCTCTTGCACCATTTAAGTTGTCCACGCGACCTTGGGTTGTTCCACTTGATAAAAAAATAGGAGTTAAGTTGCTTCCAAAAAGCAAAGATTCTAAAATTGTAATCGATGGCGAATCAGCTCAATCAATTACTTCGGATAGTAATATTGAAATTACTTCATCTGAGAAAAAAGCACGTTTTGTAAGATTTGGCGAATCTTTTTATCAAATGGTTAGATTAAAACTGGTGCGATAAAGAATATGTCTATTTTTAATAAAAACAAAAATAACAATATTGAACTTGATTGGATAATTAAACGTAAATGTTTAGAGCTAATACTAGAATGTGCTAAATCCACTTATCCAAATGAGTTTGGTGGTCTTTTACGTGTAGACATGGAAAGAAAAGATACCATTATCGAACTTATAATGCTACCAGGGACAATATCTGGGGAGACTCACGCAATTTTTAAGTTGCATATGCTTCCAATCGATTTTTCAATTGTTGGAACGGTACACAGTCACCCTTCTTATTCAGCTCGTCCATCTGGTGCTGATCTACAACTTTTTAGAAAGCATGGTAAGGTTCATATTATAGCTGCAACTCCATATGATACAACTTCTTGGAAAGCTTATAACCATAAGGGTGACGAATTAGATTTGAAGGTTATATGAAAAAAAATATGCAGTAAATAAAAAACTGCCTGACAGACAAGATTTTATATAAAACACCTGCTATCACAATTTGGAGAGAGATGGAAGGCTCACCTATAGATATTGTTATATTTGCACCTTTAGCAGTAATTCTAGGTGTTCTATTATTCTGGTTTATTCAACTATTAATTATTGAATTCGAAAAATATCTATTATCAAAGATTAGGCCAAATCATGAACCTCTATGTAGATTTACAAACTTTCTTGGAATACTCTTTCAATCAGTTTGTCATGCACTAGGTTATACAATTACAAAAAGTGGAATATCTGATTTTTATATTAGCATTGATTATGGGAGAGTTGCGCCAAAAAGAGAAAAAACAGGAATATTTGAATGGATTTCAAATGCATTTCTTTTTATTGGTCCCTTTTTCTTACCAGCCGTCTTATTATTAATATATGTATATTTTTCACCAGTGACTTTTGAAGTTGTTACACCATCACAACTTCTAGAAATAAAATATACTTTTGCTGGACAAATTAATACATTTGGTTCTAGTCTTTACTCATTTTCAACAAGTTTCTTTCACATCTTTTTTAACATTGATCTCTTTCATCCAGGGCACCTTGGGTTTTTGTTACTTTTAATTTTCCTTGGGATGGGAATGCGGCCAAGCTATATTGGTGAGAAAAAACAAGAGAAGGTAGACATGTTTTATGATTTGAAAAACATCTGGTCATTGATACGGCACAGACCTTTGTATATCATAATATTGTTTTTATTGGCATATATTTTGTTCTACATCTCATTAATTTTTAATCAAAATTGGTATGTAGCGCTATTTTCGATATTTGGTTGGTTATCAATTATTGCAATTGTTTCATTAGTAGTTTCAACATTGATACTTTTATTAATAAAAACAACTGATGAAATTCCTGGAAAAATTAAATTGTTACCTTATCTAACCATACCGGTTTTTTATGTGTTAATGCGGATGATGTTTTTTTATTATCCTATCGAAAATAGTAATATGATTTCACTTGCTGTTATGATTATATCAACGATTTTAATAACATATCTTTTATTAAGATTAAAAACCAATAAATTTAAATCTAAACGCGATATAAAATCGCTTAAAAAAAAGGACAAGGGCGAAACTGATGAAGGATGAAAATCTATTAAAAGATGAGAAATTAGAAAAAGTTCTTTCTCCACATCCGCTTTCTTTTATGAAGTATCAGTCGCTCTGTATATTCTTAATGGTCTGGGGAGTGCTTGTTTTTTGGTTAGTTACTTTTTCAGAATATAGAGGTATGATTGCTGTACATGAATGGACTCCTATAATACTATGGGGAGTAGTTTTAATTGTTGCAGGTGTTGCCGCCTCACTTGTAACTGTAAGATGGAGTATCTTCTTCCTTTATTTAGGAATTTTTTTTGGAGGAGTAGGACTAATACTTTGGCAAAACTGGATTAGTGCTGCAGGAGGTTTTATTCCCGTTTATATGGCTGCAATGTCAATTCTTGGCTTCCTTCTTGTTGAATGGTACAGAAGATCCCATAAATATATAATTTCCAATCAGAGATTGGTTTTCAAAGGAGGAATCACAACAAAAGAGGAAAGAACACTTAGATATGATAAAATCACTGATTTAAATGCGAAACAAGGCATTATTGGGCAGATTTTTGGTTTTGGAACAATAATTCCTATATCCCAATCTGGTTTTGGTTTAGGCTCTGATAAAGCAGAAGCTGGCGGAGGTGTAATGCTTGGTGGAAAAAAAGCCAAGCTCTTTGGATTTTTTGGTGGCGGTAAAGAGGTTCAGACACCTCGATCTAGAAGTTATTATGAGTTACATGGAGTGTACCCATATAAGGAAATAAAAAAATTAGTTGAGCAAAAGGTACAGGGCAGTGTTATTACTCCTTATCAGCAGGATCAAGTAGCCTTTCAAAAAGAACAAGTTGATATTCAGAAACAAATGCGTGATCTTTTAAAAATGCAATCTGACTCAAAAGAGGAGCCTAAAGAAGAAGCCCCTGAAGAAAAAACATAATTTCACAGATATCTTTATAAAACTTAATTTATTCCAGTGGCTGCAATGGTTCCAAAGAAAGTTTTTTTTACAAAAGGCGTCGGAAAGCATAAACACCAATTGCAATCTTTTGAAATAGCTTTACGTAGTGCAGGAATCGAGAAATGCAATATTGTCAATGTTTCTAGTATCGTTCCACCAAATTGTAGAATATTGACAAGAGAAAAAGGAATGCAGGAGCTTAAACCCGGAGCTATTACTTATTGTGTTATGTCACGTAATTCAACTAATGAACCAAATAGGTTGATTGCTGCAGCTATTGGTGTTGCAACTCCCAAAAAAAGAGACAGTTACGGTTACATTTCCGAGCATCATAGTTATGGTGAAACCGCTCAAAAAGCAGGAGATTATGCAGAAGATCTGGCAGCATCTATGCTTGCAACAACTTTAGGTTTAGATTTTGATCCTGATAGAGCATGGGATGAAAGAAAACAAGAGTATAAAATGAGCGGTAGATTTGTAAGAACTCAAAGTGTTGTACAAACTGCACGAGGTGAAAAGACTGGATTATGGACGATAGTTATTGCTGCTGCAGTTTTTTTAGAAGATTAGTTTATTAATCTTAAAATATTAATGCATTACTTCCAATTGTAAAAAGATACCAAGGAATCGTCATTTTTAAGGAGAGAATCATCCACAGAAACATTATTTTTCAATGATTTTGCAACTTTTTTGCCAAGGAAACCAGTTTCATCCATGTAATCATCTATTTTTAGCTGGTTTTTATGATAACCTGAAAGAAAACCACCGTATTTTCTATGGATACTAGGAGGTTTATGCTTCCTTGATTTACCTGTGAATTTGTATTTTTCCTTACTAGATAGCTCTATACTAAATGTTTTTGTTACTTGCTTCAGCTTCTGAAAAGACATTATCTTCTTGTCGATACCTGAAAGGAATGCTCTTGCTGCAATAGATGTTTTATCATCCAAATAGAGAGTGGTTTTGTCATCAAGTTATGAGTTTTGATAGTTGTATAAAAAAGTATTGAAAGTTACGGTTTTCTTAGGCTGTAAACTTAATTTTTTTGCCGTTATTCATTTAAAACCAGAATGGGAAAGAAAGTAAGGTTTGATTAATATTTGGTTATTGTTCTTTTGGTTTTACTTTAAGAGTTGATTCCTCCTTTTGTACAATAATTACTTTTTTATTTGGCTCAATTATTATGTCTGATTTAGCATGCCAAAGTTCTCCTTTGAAACGTACATAACCTGATTTATCTGGGGAGATTCTATCTATTGTTTTTGCTGATTCTCCCACAAATATCCCAACTGCTGCTTTCTTTTTTCTAACCTGAATGACTTTGAATAATAGAAAAATAAAAAATATTGCTATAAAAACAGCTACTACAACCAATATTAATATTGCATCATTTATCCAATCCATTGAGATCGCCCATCCTGTGGTAGAATAGCTTGGTATTAGAAATATTCCGCCTAATAGTAATAGTATGGTTCCACCTATACCTATTACCCCAAATCCAGGTGTTGCAAATATTTCTATAATAAGTAGTACGCATCCAATAATTATAAAGATTATGCTTAATATTGGAATCGCAAATCCAGAACCCACGAGTGATAATAAAATTGCTATAACACCAAATACTTCAGCACCAAATCCTGGTGATGAAATTCCAAATATTAATGCAAAAATTCCAAGCATTAACAATAGAGAAGTAAGAATTGGGTTCGAAAAAAATTTCATAATCAAAATTCCAATTGATGGAGAATACTTAATTTGTTTTGCATTAATCGTGTTGATTACTACTTTCCCACTTGATGTTTTAACAACAGTCCCATTAACCTCTTTAAGAAGTTGATCAATAGAAGTTGAAACATGCTCAACAACTCCATATTCCTTTGCTGAAGTTGCATTTAAATCAAGATTTTCAGTGATAAATTTTGCCGCAATTGTTTGATTTCTACCATACATTTCAGCTCGAGTTTGAATCCAACTTACAAGAGCATTAATTATTTTAGATTCTGTAATATACTTTGTTCCCTCTGTAGTAATTTCTACTGGTTGACATGAACCTATTACAGTATAATCAGCCATAGCAGCAACGTGAGTGCTCATCAAGATAAATGTTCCAGCAGACCATGCAGCCGAACCACTGGGATAAACATAACCAACAACTGGAATCTCGCTTTCGTTGATCATATCAGCTATTTCAAAAGTCTGCTGAAGACCACCACCGGGGGTATCTAATAAAAGGATTATTGCCTCTGAGTTTTCGCTTCTTGCTTGTTGAATACTTTCTTTTAGAATCTCAACCGTTGACTGATCGATGGTACCAGTAATTTCAACAACAAGTACATTTGAACTCTGAGCAATCGTAATAAAAGATAAAAAAATAAAGAAAAGAAATAGAAAAATAAGGGAGAGTTTTACTTTCATTCTACTACTTTTTTATTAACCGCTTTTGCAATACCAGCGACCGTACCTATGTCCCCAGCTGGAACTATTATAAGATTTTTCTCTCTAGCTATTTCTGCAAGTGTCTGAAGTTCTCTAAGTCTTAATGCAGCGGTTTTTCCTTCATAGAACTCTGCTGCTTCAGCCATCTTTTTTGAAGCCTGAAATTCTCCATCTGCAATAATTATTCTTGCACGTTTTTCTCTTTCTGCCTCTGCTTGTTTTGCAATAGCTCTGAGCATCTCTTCAGGTAGTGCAACATCTCTAATTGTTACAGCTGAAACTTTTATTCCCCATGGATCTGTTCCCTGATCAATGAGTGTTTGCAAGCTTTTGTTTAGTTCTTCTCGTTTTGATAACAAGTGGTCAAGGCTTTCTTGTCCAAGAACATCCCTAAGTGTAGTTTGCGCCAGTAGTCCAGTAGCAACTTCGTATCTTTGAACTTCAACAACTGCTTTTTGCGGGTCAGTAACTCTAAAATAAACCACCGCGTCAACATCAACGGTGACATTATCTTTGGTGATAACTCTCTGTTTTGGAACGTCAATGACACGGGTTCTTAAATCAAGTTTTATTACGCTATCAATTATTGGTACAATGAAAACAAGACCAGGTCCTTTTATCCCAAGTAGTCTCCCCAGTCGGAATATGACAATTCTCTGATACTCAGCCATTACTTTTATTGCTGACGCAAGTAACATCAATAAAAAAATTGCTATTACTATCAATATATACATTAATGTTTCTGGCATAATTTTTCCCTTCAAACAGACAAAAGTAATTTGTGTTATTAAGTGTTTCTGTAAAAAATAAGGTAAACAATTTTATTGCATTTCGGACATCTGTATAGAGCGCTTTCTATTCCCATTTTCCTCCCCATTTTCAAATCATCTCTTTCTTTAAAAAACCAACGCTTTTTGATTTGTAACTTTTTTTAGTCGTTTTTTATGATTTTGATACAAGTTTTATTAAACGGAAACATCTTTAGGACATTAAATTTAGGTAGTTTCATTAAAATCAATTCTACCTTCGGAACTACTGTAGTGATAGTAAGTTTTTAATATAGGGGGGCGATGTCCCCACCAATTATTAACAATAAAATTAAGGAAGGAATTCTTATGGAAGAAGTATTCGTTAAATGGTTTGAAGATTTAAAAATAGAAGACGTTCCATCAGTAGGTGGAAAAAATGCCTCTCTTGGAGAAATGATTAGAAAGCTGGGGGGAAAAGGTGTTAGTGTCCCTGGTGGTTTTGCAGTTACTGCTTATGCTTATAAATATACCATTGAAAAAGCAGGAGTTGACAAAAAGATCAAAGAGATTTTATCTGATCTTGACACACATGACGTTCACAATATCGCAGAGCGAGGGGAAAAAATTAGGAATTTAATTAAAAACACCCAAATTCCAACTGAATTAGAAGAAGAAATCAGAAAATATTACAGAGAGATGGAAAAACAATATGGGGAAAATGTGGATGTCGCGGTTAGAAGTAGTGCTACTGCTGAAGATTTACCTGATGCAAGTTTTGCAGGACAGCAAGAAACATATCTAAACGTGCGAGGAGAAGAAGAGCTACTGGAAAGAACAAGGGAGTGCTTTGCATCATTATTTACTAACCGAGCAATATCATATCGAACAGACAAGGGTTTTGATCATTTTAACGTATATCTCTCCGTTGGTGTCCAAAAAATGGTTAGATCAGATCTTGCATCTTCAGGTGTTATGTTTTCTATTGATACGGAGAGTGGTTTTGGAAATGCAGTTTATATCACCGGTGCTTATGGTCTCGGTGAAAATGTTGTTCAAGGTACAGTAAATCCTGATCAGTTTTATGTTTTCAAGCCAACGCTTAAGAAAGGTTTCAAATCTATTGTTGAAAAGAAGGTTGGTTCAAAAGAAAAGCGTATGATATATGGAAAAAAGGGAACTGAACAACAAGAGGTAAGTGAAGACGACAAAAGGAAATTTGTCATTAATGAGGATGAAATAATAACTCTTGCAAAATGGGCTTGCATTATTGAAGATCATTATCAAAAACCTATGGATATTGAATGGGCTAAGGATGGAAATACTGGTGATCTTTTTATCGTGCAGGCAAGACCTGAAACAGTTCACTCACAAAAGGATACAGCTGTGATGCAGACTTATGTCCTCGAAGAAGAAGGTAATTTACTTGCTGAGGGCGAAGCAGTTGGCAGCAAGATCGGTCAGGGAGATGTCAACGTAATAGAAAGCGCAAAAGATATTGGTAACTTCAAGAAAGGCCAAGTTCTGGTTACAGATATGACAGATCCTGATTGGGAGCCTATAATGAAGATAGCTGGTGCAATTGTTACAAATAGAGGAGGGCGAACGTGTCATGCTGCAATTATATCTCGTGAACTTGGAATTCCTTGTGTTATTGGAACCGGTGATGGAACCTCAAAGATTACACATGGATCAAAAATTACTATTGATTGTAGTGAAGGAGTTGGCAGGATATATGATGGTTTATTAAATTACAGAATGGATGAGATTAAATTAGATACACTACCGGAAACTAAAACCCAAATTATGATGAATGTTGGAGTGCCTGAGAAAGCCTTTCAGCAGAGTCAAATTCCAAATGATGGTGTTGGTCTTGCACGTGAAGAATTCATAATTAACTCATATATAGGGATTCACCCTCTTGCTCTACTTGATTACAATAAGTTAAAAGAAAAAGCAAGCTCTGATAAAAAAATAGCAGAAGTTATTAAAAAAATCGATGAAAGAAGTGCAAACTATGATGATAAAGTCGAGTTTTTTGTTGATAACCTTGCAAGAGGCATTGCTAAAATTGCAGCAGGATTTTATCCAAATGATGTAATTGTTCGTATGTCTGATTTTAAGACAAATGAATATGCAAATCTGATAGGTGGATTTCTATATGAACCATCTGAGAACAACCCAATGATTGGATGGCGTGGTGCATCTAGATACTATGATAAAAAATTCAAACCGGCTTACAACCTTGAGTGCAAAGCAATAAAAAAAGCAAGAGATGAAATGGGCCTTGTAAATATTAAACCAATGATTCCTTTTTGTAGAACTCCTGATGAAGGACGAAAGGTTATTTCAATTATGAATGAAAATGGCCTCGTTCAGGGAGAAAATGGCCTAGAAGTATATGTAATGTGTGAGGTTCCATCAAACGTTGTTGTTGCTGATCAATTTGCAGATATTTTTGATGGTTTTTCTATTGGCTCAAATGACCTGACTCAATTAACCCTTGGCCTGGACAGAGATTCAGATATCATTGCACATCTTTTCGATGAGAGAAACGATGCAGTAAAGCGACTTGTTTCACAAGTAATTGACTGTGCACATAAACACGAACCACGAAGAAAAGTTGGAATATGTGGACAGGCGCCTTCTGATTTTCCAGAATTTGCAGAGTTTTTAGTCGAGTGTGGAATTGATAGTATTTCACTTAACCCAGACACCGTGGTAAAAACAAAATTAAGAATTGCAGAAACTGAGAAAAAACTTGGAAGATAAACAGCATATTTTCACTAAATATATTTATTCTTCCTCTTTTTACTTATTATCGAGATTAAATGCCA
>Ga0255055_10001197_pt1 | contig 19381 bp, 9 predicted proteins | sample JV7_2_27_MG_FD_188633 | JGI IMG/M metagenome (GOLD analysis project Ga0255055, IMG submission 188633) | Seawater microbial communities from Jervis Inlet, British Columbia, Canada - JV7_2_27 | ecosystem: Environmental > Aquatic > Marine > Inlet | place: Canada: British Columbia | collected...
TTCGTCCGCCACCACCTCGGCGATCGCCCGGGCGAGATCCGCCGTGCTTCGAACGGAGAAGTTCTCGGCCGCCACCGGGGAACCTGGTTCCACACCATCGGTCAGCGCCGCGGCCTCGGTCTCGGCGACGGCCCGTGGTACGTCGTCGGCAAGGACCTCGACGATGACGCGATCCTTGTCGCCCATGCCGACGAGCTTGCCGACTATGCCCGCCGCTCCTTTCGGATCACCACGCCGCACTGGATCGCCGACCGGCCGCAAAGGTCCGAACTGATCGTGAGGATCCGCCACGGAGAACGCCTCGACCCGTGCACGGTTTCCGCCGGCGCTGACGGATCATTGACCGTAGAGTTCGACGCCACCGAGGATCCCGGCGTCGCCCCTGGCCAGTTCGCCGCGCTCTATGACGGTGAGGAGTGTCTGGGTGGAGGGGTGATTGAGTAGGGCACAAGGTCCAAGGTTCAGGGTTCAGGGTTCAAGGTTCAAGGTTCAACAAACAGGATGAACTTTCGGGCGGGTGGATGGGCCTTGCACCCTGTGCCCTGCACCTTGTGCCTTGTGCCTGTATCTGGGTGGGTGGGTGGGAAGTGAAACCTTTTCAGGAATGATACGTAGGATCAATATCAACAACCTCCTTCTGTCGGCGGCCCCGGTCCCCCTTCGGGGCCGTCGGCGCGTCCGCCCACCCCTCCCGATGCTCGATGCAACGAAACGATAGATCAGCTCTCTCGATTGTCAGCGGGTGGGTGGGCGGATCGAGAATCGAGTATCCAGGATCGAGTATCGAGTGGGTGGGTATCAGTCCTCGGTGGAAGGTTCGATGCCGAGGCGGTGGATCATCTCATTGAGGGTGGTGGGGCTCAGCTTGAGGAGCCCGGCCGCGCGGCGTTGGACGCCACCCGAGCGCTTGAGAGCTTCGCGGATGAGGTGTCCCTGGAACTCCGCTACCGACCCTCGAAAATCGACGCCCTCGGCAGGAAATACGGTCATCGCCTGTGTCGATGAGGGCTCACCACGCACCGCCTGGGGCATGTCGTCAACCTCGATCGAGTCGCCTCGACACAGCACCACCGCACGTTCGACGGCGTTTTCGAGCTCCCGCACGTTGCCCGGCCAATGATAGTTGGAAAGGGCGTCCATGACCTCGGATGAAAAACCCTCGACCTCGCGTTGATTCTCCTCGCTGTATTCGCGCAGAAAGTGGGTCGCCAAGAGGGGGATGTCTTCACGCCGATCGCGCAGAGGCGGCATCTCGATGGTAATGACGTTGAGGCGATAGTAGAGGTCCTCGCGGAAGTTGCCCTTCTGAACCTCCTGCCAGAGATCGGTGTTGGTGGCGGCCACCAGGCGGGTATCCACCGCCTTGGCTTCGACGCTCCCCACGCGACGGATCTCGCGTTCCTGGATCACGCGTAGCAGCTTGGTCTGAGTTTCCGGAGAAATGGTCCCGACCTCGTCGAGAAAAAGAGTGCCGTTGTGCGCGGCCTCGAACAGTCCCTTGCGGGCGCTGACAGCTCCAGTGAAGGCGCCCTTGACGTGGCCGAAAAGGGTCGACTCCAGAAGATCAGCGGGAATCGCGGTGGTGTGGACGGGTACGAACGAGCCCTCCCCACGCGGGCTGAGCCGGTGGATAGCACGTGCCACCAACTCCTTTCCGGTGCCCGACTCGCCGACCACGAGAATGGTGGAGCGGGCCGGGGCGGCCCGACGCATGAGCTCGAAGACCTCTTCGATCCGCCGGCTGGTACCGACGATTTCGCCCATCCCTTCGAGCCGACTGCGGAGCTCGAGGTTCTCGACCAGCAGCGCACGCCGCTCGGCCGCACGGTGCACCAGGTGCAGCACCTCTTCGTTCTTGAACGGCTTTGGGACGTAGTGGAATGCGCCCCGTCGCATCGCTTCGATGGCGGATTCCACCGACGAGTATGCGGTGATCACCACTACCGGCAGGTGGGGGTCAAATTCCTTGATTTCGGGTAGCAGATCGAGGCCGGATTTGTCGGGCAGCATCAGATCCAGGAGGACGACGTCGACCTCTTCCTCGCGAAGGATTTGGAAGCCGTCTGCGGCGGTCGTCGCCTGCAGATATTCGAAGCCGTCGCCCGCCAGGAGTGACCCCAGCACGTCCTGAAGGACGGGCTCGTCGTCGATTACGAGGATGGTTCCGTTTCCTGCCATCGTTGAAGCCTGATCGTTGCGCAGGCGCCGCCGTGCTCAAGATTCTCGAGCCCGATTTCGCCGCCGAGTTGGGCGATCATATCACGCGTGATGGCGAGGCCGAGGCCGGTCCCACCACGCTCTGTCTTGGTCGTGAAGAACGGTTCGAAGACCTTGTCACCGATCTCCTCGGGCACACCGGGGCCAGAATCTTCGACCCGAATCTCGGCCCAGTCGGTGCCTCCGTCAATGGAAAAATGAACGACGCCGTCCGGCGGCGACGCCTCGATGGCATTGCGCACCAAATTGCCGACTGCAAGCTCCAGCGGCCCGACAGACCCCCACACCATCACCGGTTCTCCGGCTTCCGAGATCTCGAGCCTGTCCTCGGCGCCCAGAGACCGCGCGGCATCCTGCGCCGCTCGTACGGCGACGGTTGCCATATCGAGAACCATGCGGCTGTCGGCTGAATCACGCACAACGGCCCGCAGATTGGAAACGATCCGCGAAACGCGAAAGCTCTGGTCGACGAGCTTCGAAACGACTGCCGCTCGGGGATCGTCCTCCGGCGTCATCTTGCCGAGCATCTGGGCAAAGGAAGAGATTCCGGTGAGCGGCGTGTTGATTTCGTGCGCAAGACCTGAGGCGAGCCGGCCAAGTCCCACGAGACGCTCCTGCTCGCGCATCCGGTCCTGGAGATCGCGCAGCTCGCTGACGTCCTGCAATACAACGACCCTGCCGTTGAAGCTGCCGCTGTCGAGCTCGAGCACCGAGACCGCCAGTATGACCCGGCGCGGTGGATCTGCGAGGGTGCGGGCCTCGGTATTGACCGCGTGGACAGGGAGCTCGCCGCCCCAGTCCTCGGGCAGGTTGACCAGGGTCCCGAGACCGAGACCGACCAGCGCCCCCGTGTCGCGACCAAAGATGCCGGCGGCCCGCCGATTGGCCGAAAGAATGTGTGCCGCGGCATCACAGACCAGAATCGCCGCGGCCGAAGACTCGATGATCCGCTGGGTATTGGTGTGGAGGATCCGATACTCTTCGGCCTGGCGTCGGAGGTCGTCCAGATATCGGGCGCTTTCCAGAGCAAGCGCCGCCTGGGCGGCAAAGGTCGCAACCACCTCTTCGCCCTCGGACCCGAGAGGAAAGACCCCGCGACGCAATCCGAGATACAGCAATCCGTGTACGGTCCCGACACGCTCGAGCGGCACCCGTACGGCATAGCCGAGGGTTGCCAGCGGGTCTTCGTACTCGCCGGGGAACTCCGTATCGGCAACCGTTCCGGGCAGCCGCATCGGTAACAGTTCCTCATCACCCGTGATGCGCTCGAAACTTGCACCCGCGGTAAGCAGATACGTCGCCACCAGATCGAACTCGAGACCTTCGGTCAAGGTCTCCGACAGTCTCACGAGCACCTCGCGCGGATCGGTCACCCGCGCCAGCTCACGGCTTGCCCCGGTGAGCAGCGATCGGGGCGCCGGCCGCCCCTGGTGGAGCCACTGATCGAGGAATCGCTCGACCCGCAGACGCACCGGCTGCAGCAGCACGACCAACAAGACTCCGGTGGCAAACGCAAAGAGGTTACGGAGTGAGCCCAGGCCACCGGTGTATCTGAGGAGAAGATGGTTGGTGAGGGCAAAGATAAAGCCGCCGGTGACCACTACCAGGGTGGCCGAAAGAGAGTCGCGGCTGATCGGCTCGAGATCCCACAGGCGGTAGCCCTTGAGCGCCGCCACCCAGGTCAGGGGAATCGCGCTGATCGGAAAGACTACGAGCCACGAAAACGGCTCGAACGGTATGCCGACCCATCGGGGAATCATGACCAGCACGAGGAAGGGCGCGAGACCTACGAAAAGCCCGAGGGCAGCCCACTCGATCTGGCGCCGGATGCGAAGCTCCCGCGCCGCCGACCGCCACCGCCAGACCTGGAGGATCACGCCGAAAATCATCGATGACACGAAGAGGACCCGGAGCAACGAGGCCACGGCCGGCCACCACGCCTTGGCATCAGGGAAGACGACTGTGCCTGCGGAACCTGCCACGGCCGTCAACGTCAGCAGGTCCCAAAGGCGCATCGACCGGTCGCGCTCCGGGAAGATGGCGAAGAACCGAACGATCAGGAATGGCAGGGCTGCCCCGACGCCGCGGCGAATGATCTGGAACAGGAGCTCGGCGGAGGCGATGCGGTTGGGAACGGCTCCCAGAATCAACGCCGCAACGGCGAGCAGCAGAAAGGTCGCCGCCTCCCTTCTCCGGGTGCCCCACACCGCAACGAGTGCGCAAGCCAGCCCGAGAAACCCAACCGCGGTGCGCGCGAGATAGACCGAGTTGAATGTCGGCGGGGGAGAGCGAAACCGAAGCTCCGAGATGGAGCCGTCGGCGTGGCGAATGCTGAGATCGTGGTCTGCCCCGCCGGCGAGAATGAACGCGGGATCGTCCAACCGCTCGACCGACACACCGTCCACCTCGACCACGGTGTCGCCCACGGTGAGACCTGCGGCCTCGGCAGTCGATCCGGCCGGGACATCGTTGATCACCAACCCCTCCTCGACCCACGAAACCGAGAAGTCGAGGCGATAGAAGCTCCGCACCGTGCGAATCAGGGATGTCCCCGACACGATCACGACGAAGACGGCGATCAACGTCAGAAGAATGCGTCTCGTACGCATCACATAAGTATAGACGGAACGTTCAAGCGTTTTAACATTAAACGTTAGAACGTTTTAGGCGCCGAGCGCCTGATCGCTGCTTCCCACCTCGTACGGCCGGTCAACCGTAATGACACCGGCAAGGAGCATGTCCCGAACTGCGAGCCCGATCTGCCCCCGACTGAACGCCAGCAGCTCGGCCAAAAGCCCCCACCCGCACGGCTGAGCAGAAAGCTGGTGCCAGATCTGTTCGACAAGATCGGAGTCGGATTCGGAGTTCCACACAAGATGACCGGCGGACGGGCGAAGGAAGGCGGTCTCCGGAACCGTATTGGCAAAGTGGGCAAACTCGTCCTGGATTCGCGCCGCCTCGAAGAGCAGTGGCTGTACCGGGAGGTACTGATCGGTTTCAGCTGGTGACGACAGGATTGAAAACCTGAAGGTCCCCATTTGCGGCGGTGAGTTCAAGATCTCCAGAAACGCCTCGGGGCCGGCGAGATTTCCGCAGAGGATGCGCCCGATCATCTTATCCCGGGTGTGGATTGCACCGAAGGTGTTGCCCTCCTGGTCGTTCACCTCGAGCACTCCTGTAGCGCCCGACTCGACCACGGTCTGGAGGATTGCCGGAAGATCGAAATGTTCGAGCTTGCCGCGAAGGTTGCTGCCGCTGTGCGCGCCAAGATTGGCGACGGTTCCCTCGAGGCGCCGCGCCAGGCTTTGCAGATAGTGTAGGGCGAAATCTCGCGAGGTATAGAGCTGACGGAGCAGGACGGGGCGCGGCCACTGCAGAGTGGTCCCCCCCTCGGGAAAGTGGGCCATGGAGTTGAGGGCGGTGCCCGTGAGGACCTTGGCCTCGGACAGGGTCGATCCCGCCCCGATATAGGCCACCGGCTGCAGCCCGACCTCCTGGCTCTCCTCCCGACAGATCTCGACCACACCATCGAGCACCAGGTAAAGGGCGGCCGGCACTTCACCGGGCCGAAATAGGACACCCCCGGCCGGTTGCACGTCAACCCCACCGAGTCGCGCCAGCGACATCTGCTCGTCAGGGGGCATGCCGTGAAAGAAAGGGCAATCCCTGATCGCCCGCACGAGATCTTCGAAGAGCATTTAAAATTTGTATCACAATTCGCCCCAGTGTGTTCAATCGATGACCACACCCGCAGGAAAACAAGCTATGGCCGTTGTCGAGCATTGGCGGCTTACGGCCATCTTGTTTTCCAAGGCGACACCGACGCCGAAGGCGGCTAGTAACCCGACGAGAGCAAACGCCTCAGATTGCGGCAGATCTTCGGCCGCAGCAGAAAGCTGGCGGGATATGCGGGCTCGAAGATACAATGGGGGGATGGCACGTGATGAAAAGACCACGGATGCTTTCCGGCAGGTACTGCAGGAAGAGCTCCGCAACCCCGTCTACCTGACCAAGAGCGAGGTCGACGGCGGCTGGTGCGATCTCTTCCCCGTGCTCGCGGCGTCGCTGCCCGCCCCATTTCCCATCTTCGGGCGCGACGAAGAAAAGGTCGTAACCTGGGGCTATCCGTTGCTCCTCTCGGAAGGGGTACTCAAGCTTCGACGCGACCTCGAAGCTCTGGTCGAAGCCGAGGCGGAGTACCGACGTCGCTCGCAAATCGGTGACGGCGACGACAAGCAGCGAATGATGACCCACCGCGACCGCTATCACAAGTCCATGTCGGCGACCCTGGAAAACGTCGTCATGAACGACTACCACCGGGGACTGGTGGATCTCTTCCTTCTCTTTCACACCGGCGAGGTCACGCGGGCCCTGGCAAAGGTGTCGAAAGCGGCCTCCCACCCGCTTTCCGGTACAGCACAGGGAAATGGCGACGACATACGGCAGGCCATCGCCACGGTCATCGCCGATCTCCTGCGACGTGCCGCAATGACCGCAGTTGATCATCTTAAACAACTGGTAAAGGTGCAGGTCACTCCCGCCCTCACACCGCTGCTCGGGATAATCTGCCAGGACCAGTTGCTCCTCATCGATTCCCGTCCGCCGCAGGACATCTCTCAGCTCAGCTCGTACATGCAGGCACGCTTTCGACAGAAGGCCGAAGCAGTTGTCGAAGCCAACAACGAGGTGCTCGAGCGCCTCCGCGATCTGGTTGCACGCAGATCTGAGGTCGGGAGCCTCCTGCGGCTGGCGGTCGGCTCGGGCCTCAAGCTCGATCGACCCGAAGCCCTCCTCGAGCCGAAGCTCCTGGATGCCATTCAGACTGCCGGGCTCGCCGATACCCTGAATCTCTCGGTCGTCCAGATGGATCTCCTGCGCGATCTCGGTGTCCGACTCAAGACCTTCGAGCTGCTTGCCGCACTGAGAAGGCGCGTCCTTCCCATGCAGCGGCAGGGGACCACTCTCGTGCTGAGGGGCCGTTCCTCCGCGACTCCGATCGCCAAGACTACCCGCCCCTACGATTTCACTGCGCCCGGGGTCGTCGACTCCTCGGTCCGCCGCTTCGGGCTGATTTACGATCTTTCGAACTTCACCACCGTTCTCGAAGAGGTCCGCAAGGCCGGGCGGATGGCCGAAGAGCGGGCGCTCCAATTCATGTACGTGTTCCAAAACCGCCTCGAGGCGATCCGCCTCCGCCGTCGTCTGACCTTCGAGAAGTTCCTCGGTGACGGTGCTTTCTACACCTCGCGGCGAGCGGTGCGGGTGATCGCCGCCGCGTGCGAGATTCAGCAGGTCTACGAGCAGCTCCGAAATATCGGTTTCCCGTTCAATCACGGCATCCGTATCGCCCTCAACTTCGGCGTCTATCGTCTACTTCCCATGTTGCATCCGGGTCCCGAGGCGAAGAGATTCGAGTTCTTCGGTCACGGCATCGTCGAGCTCGCGCGCCTGACCACCGGAAAGAGCACACGCGATGTCTCCGACATCGCCGAATTTCTCGTCCATTCCGGCTATGACCCTGGAGAGGTCGATCTATTCCTGTCACCGCTGGCCTCGGTCCGCAGCGGACAGGAGCAAATTTCGACCCGACCTTACGCGGCGACCATCGACGGCCACGGCGAGCTGCTCAACGAGGGAATCGTCGTTGCCATGCCGTTCATCGAGGAGCTGGAACTCGAGATGGAGATCTCGACTCTGGCGGTAGCAACCATGGACAGCCTCCGGTGGGTCCTTTTGCCTGTTGATCCAGGAATGCCCGACACCCTGTTTGTCGGCCTCCGCTATCTCGGAGTGGCCCGGCTCAAAGGTCTTCCACCCCAGGAGCTGGTGGAGGCGATGGTTTTGACGCAAATGCCAAAGGACCGTGAGGAGATCCCTTTCAAGCGTTCGCTCGTCGGCCTCCTCCGCCAACACACCCAGGGCGACCAGTCACCGAGGGACGCGGCGCTCACCACGGAAGAGTCCATCGAAACAAATCTCCTGGTGATCACCTACGTGCTGGAGGATGGAAAGAGAAAGTGGATCTTCGGCGAGTACCGGGATTCGGATGATGTCCTCCTGCATGCGATTCGGGTGCCCATCCAGACACCGGAGCTCAAGCCCGGCGAACCGATGGAAATGTGGCTCTTCCGCAATCGATTCGAGCTCGCCCGTATCTACGAAAGCCTGCGACGCGAATCCGCGGGCATGGCGACCCCGCTGGCCACCCTCCGCAGCCGGCCGGGATATCTCGCATGTTTCCTTGCTGCTCCGCACCGCGCAGTTGGCTAGCCGGCTATGCGGCTGGCCACCCAATCATTTTCACCACCAAAACACCAAGGACACCAAGAAATCACGAAGAGTTTTTTCAAGGTGCTGATTGGCTTATCAGAAATCTGGGTGGCGCAGCCTACGAACCATCTGCACGAACCTGGTAACGGTTTCTGATTATCCTGTTGTTACTTGGTGTTCTTGGTGTCTTGGTGGTGAATCGGGTGGGTGGGAGGGAATTCCTAATTCCTCATTCTACGACTCGAGGGCTTCTTCGAGGATCCTCCGGTAGCTCTTGAAACGATGCTCGGCGATCTCACCCGCTTCAACCGCCGCGAGGACCGCACAATCGGGCTCCTGGTCGTGACGGCAGTCGGGAAAGCGACAGTCGCCGGTATGACTCGCGATCTCCGGAAAGGCTGCCTCGAGCTCTTCCCTGGTGGCCTCCCACACGCCGAACTCCTTGAGGCCGGGAGTGTCGACCACGAAACCGCCGTAGGGCAACGGCATGAGCTCGGCCGCGGAGGTGGTGTGCTTCCCCTTGCCAGTGCTCTCCGAAAGCTCGCCAACCTTGAGCCGGAACCCGGGATAGACCGCGTTGAGAAGTGACGACTTGCCGGCGCCCGAGGGACCACAAAAGAGGGTGGTGCAATCGACCAGCATCCGTTTGACAATGCCAAGACCCCAACCGGTGCGGGCAGACACAAGGAGCACTCGATTGTCGAGGTGGGCATAGGCCGGGAGCCATTGCTCGACCTCCTCGATCCCCTGATCGGCCTTGTTGATTGTGATCACCGCGTCGATGCCGGCCAGGCGGCATGCGACCAGGAAACGATCCAGGAGACCCGGTTTGGGCACCGGTGCGCGGGCGGCGAAGACGAGAAGGGCCTGGTCGACATTCGCCGCCAGAATCTGGGCCCGGTTCTTCGACGGCGCCTTGCGAAGAAGGCAGTTGCGGCGCGCGTGGACGGCGACGATAACCCCGTCCTCGTCCTGCATCTCCAGGGTCACCGAATCACCGACAACCAGGCGGGCCGCCGGCGGCGTCCCGCCCTCCCAGTTGAGGCGTCGCCGTGACGCCACCACCAGAGTCTCGTCTCCAACCTGCACGCGGACCAGCGGGCCGTGCATCGCGATGACTGTGCCGTCGACCATTTCCATGACGGCGAGGAGTATAGCGACAAAGCTGTGTTGGCGCGCAACTCCGCGTCCGAGTCCGAATTCGCCTCGCGCGGGGCTTTACTCGCGTTCAGGGTTGAATTCGCTCCAGCCTTGGCGGCCTCATGGTGAGCTCATCGATCGCCTGACAGAAGCGTGCGAAGGCGCGGTAATCCGCGGGCGACACCGTCTGCGCGGGCAGTGAGATGCGCAGGACCGACTGGCGGGTGCCATCGACCGGCTCGAGGGTTTCGCTTACGGACCCCCACTCCGCCTCCAGCTGTCGCGGCTGCCTCTTTTTCGGCTTCCACCCGGGCGGTGGCACGAGATCAAGCTGGATCCGGCGCTCGATCGGCACCCGCAGCATCAGGGGATAGGTGCGTTCCGGAAGGCGCGCCAGCGTCGGCACCACCGGGTTGGCGAGAATCAGGCTTCGACACACGAGCTCGCCGTCCTCCGAGTCACACGCACCGGGAACGATGATGTCGAGACGAATGGTGGCGCCATCCTCGGTCTTCTCAACCTCGCCATCGACCGTATCGGCACCCGAGAACATGGAGAGCGCCATCTGCCGGTAGACCATTTCAACCTGATCCTCCGGGACACTCTCCAGTCTTTCGAGAAGCCTGGCAGCCTGGCCGCCCCGAAGCGGCATCGTGAAGGCGATAAACGCTCCACCATCGGCGTCGACGGTCGCGCGCACGGCAAGCTCGTCGACCAGATCGAGGTTGGGAAAGGTCGGCAGCGTTTCGATGCGCACCACCGGCTGACGGGGATCCGACAGCGGCAGCACCAGGCCGTCACTTCCCTGGAAAAGGGCATGTATGGAGCCGACGCCGCGGCGTTCCTCGCGACTGTCAAACCAGATTTCGTCACCACCATGAGCTACCCGCAGCAGGGCCACTGGAAAGGCGTCGAGGGTCGGCACCTGAAGACGTTGATCGCGGTCGGTCCAGGGTCGGGTGAGTACAAGGTCGACATCCCACCCCGCCTCCACGAGTACGGCGGCGACGATGCCGAGGCGGTTGCCCCGGCGGCGGCCAAAGCTCTCACCGGCAGTGTCTGCCACCGATATCTCACCGCTCCCCCTCTCAACCGTATCCACCAGCGCATCGACCAGTGAGTCGAGCTGCTCCTCGGACGTCTCGCCGACCAGCACCTCCCGCCTCCACTCACGGAGCTCCGGCGACGATCGCAGGACCGGCAGCACCCGGTCCCGCACGGCATCACCCACGTCCTGCCAGCTGACCCCGAAGCCGTAATTGAGCCACGGCATCAGATCCTGGGCGGGTGGAGCGAAGGGCTCGGTCGGCATCGGCGGCACGTTCTCTGCCCGCCAATACAACATCCGCAGGTCCTGCCACTCCTTCTCGCTGCGCTCCAGCCCCTCGAAGTTGCCGTCCACTTGAATATCCACCTCGGGCGGCACCAGAAGGATGTACTCGGAGAGACCGAAGGCGCGGTCGGGGTCTGCAAAGCGGTAAATATAGGGTGGGAGGTGACCGTCGCGCGATGCGCCGGTGGGACCGACCCAGGCCACATACTCCTCCTCGACCACGTCGCCGGATTCGATGTCCGAGAGGGTGACACTGCCCTGACCCGGCTGAATATCACTCGGCACCACGACTTCGCCATCCGGTTTGAGGACCCTGATGTTGAGAATGTGGGCGTCCGGCAGCGGCTGCAGAACCGACGCCCGCCGCGCTCCCACCGGCGTGTTGGCGCGGGTCAGCCCGTGGTAGTAGTAGAGGCTCGATCCATCGACGAATATCCGCTCCACCGCCTGGTCGAGAAGCAGCACAGCATCGACATCCTCCCCCAGATCACGGTGTTTGCCGATGAAGTCGCGACCATCGACCGCGAAGGGTGTGAAGAATGGTTCGCTGCCGTTGCGCCACGACAGGGTCAGAAGACGAAGATTTGACGGGTCCCGATCGAGGGCGGCGGCGAGCGCCGCAAGCAGCGCATCGTGGTCTTCACCGGCCAACAGCAGGCCGAGCTCGTCGAAGACCCTGAGATCTCCCCATCGTTCCCGTGCCAGCTCGAGCTCTACGCGCGCAGCCCCAACATCCCCGTTCTCCAGGAGGAGCGTCACCAACTGGACGTCGAGGTCCGGGTCCACCACCTCAGGTGCAAGGCTCGCAGTGGCAGCAGCCGCTTCACCGACAAGGCAGCTCGACGCCATCCGGCCGATCCACCGTGTCTCGATCGGAGTCGCGACGGCCAGCGCGCGCAGCAGTGAGCCCCGTTCCCGCCACCGTTCGAGAGAGGCCAGAACTTCGAGCCGAAGGTCGGTCACGGCCAGAGAGCCCGGGAGGTCCGCCTCCAGCTGAGCCAGGCCTTCCTCGGCCTCACGTACCCACCCCCTCCTTACGGTCTCACGAACCCAGATTCGTAGAACGCGTGAATCGTCGGGGTGGTCGGCCACCAACTGATCGAGGATATTCTCTGCGTCCTCTCCGCGTCCCTCACGCATCGCTACTGACCGTTCGAAGAGGCGCGAACCGGGAATGCTTCTCGCCGTCCTCAGGAGCTGACCGATCTTGCGGGCGCGTTCGGCACCCGGCACGCCGCCCTCGGTTGTAATGAAATGGCGAGCCAGGGCAAGGGCCGCCCACGAATCATCGGGATCGGCCACGCGACCACGCTCGATCCAGCGGTGCTCGCTTTCCGGGTCGCTGCGCACGCGGGCCAGCTGTGCAGCGAGAAGATACTCGGGCACCGTAGCGTCGTCGCCATCGAGACGCCGTGATAGCTCGTTGGAGGCCGGCGGCAGTGCCGCGGCAATTTCGGAAACGGCCCACACTCCGTCAGCCCGGTCGACACGGGTTACTCCTTTGACCGGGCGTCCCTGGTCGTCGAGCAGGCTGAGACGAACCTCCGGACCATTGGGGGACGCCACCTCCAACCGCAGCCGGTGCACACCCTGAGCGAAACGCAGGCGGTACCACGCGACGCCTGGATCTACCTGTCCGCAGTTTCGGCGCCGATCGACCGGGCGTCCGTCCACCTCGAGGTTGTAGCCTCCCCTCGCCTCGACCACCATCCAGCCACTCGTTTCAGCAGCCACCTCCAAGGTCCAGGAAACGAGAAAGACGCCGTCGGCAATCATGGCCCGGGGCGGCCCATGCCAGGCGTCGGCGGTCCGCATCAGCAAGCGGAATGGAACTGCCGGATCGGACCACGCGGTACCGAGAGGCGGCAGCTCCGGATCCGGCGGCACCACGTCTCTTTCCAGGTCGAGAGTGCTGAAGACACCGAAAGCGCCCGCCAGTTCGGCGGTTGTCAGCGCACCGGCAGGCGGGCGGGCACCGAGGCGGGCCGCCACCCGCTCGAGAATGAAACCGAGCTCCGGATCGCGACCGTTGTCAACCGCCGCCAACACCTCTTCCGGCTCTGGGAGATCCTCGATATTGGCGAGCCACCAGGAGGCGGCCGCCACAGCGTCGGCACTGCTCGGGTTGGCGGCGATCGTCGCCAGGGCGTGTTCACGCGCACTGTCGAGGTCGAACTCCATCCCCGCCTGCCACACCTCCCACCAACCGGCATTGACCGTCAGGGCGGGGATGAGGCAGACGACGATCAGGACAGTGCGGCGCCACAGAGTGATCATGGCGCCTCCAACCGTCTCTCCAGGTGTCGCTCGACCGTCACCAGGAATTCCCGCAGTCCACCAACCTCCTCCGAATCGTAGGTCCCTGGTTCGAAGTGCAGAAAGCCGTCGACCCGGTAGCCGTTGCTCAGTCCCTCTGTTGTGATGTGCAAAGAACCGAATGGGGTGTCCAGTTCGATCGCAGTCGGTATTGTTTTGGGTGGGCGTCCGAGATCGACTTCAAGGGACCATTCAAGGTCGGGTCGTACGTTGATCTTCAACGGCCCATGCCGGGTACCGCCGGGCACCATCCGTGCCGCCCACTCGAGCTCCCCGGGGTATGTGCCGACGCCCCCGCCGCTCGCCAGCGCGCTCTTTGCGATCACGCCTTCGATCTTGACAATCGTCGGATCGCGGCCGGGCACCAGTTGCATCGTGGGCTCGCCGGTGAGTTGGGCACCGGGGAAGAGCTCCTGCAACCAGCGCGCGAACCGCTGTGGATCCCGACTGCCGGCAAACCGCCCTCGCCGACGATCGGCCGCTTCACCGGTATCGCGAGTCTCGATCGTGATCGCCACATCGGAGTTGTCGCCCGGTTCGAGAGCGAAGCGTATATTCGTCCTCCCCGCACCGACCTCCGGCGAGAACTGAGGTCGACTCTGTAATCCGTCGACCACCAGAACGAATGCGTCCTGATCCATCGATGGCGGTGGATACGGTGCGTGACCGGTGGCGGTTCCATCGAGCCACAGATCGTCCTCGGGCAGATAGACGATCGCGTGGTTGAATACCTCGAGAACGGCGAGCTCGCTGCTGACAGGACCGAGATCAGCGGTCCGGATCATCACCATTCGTGCCGGCACACCAATGACGTCGAGCAGCGCCACCAGGAGGGCGGCCTTGTCCTTGCAGTCGCCGATGCGATGGTGGAGGACCCAATCAGCCGAAAATGGGCGGTAGCGATGCTCTCCGAACTCGAGTCCGACGTAGCGGATATCGATGGTCACGAAACGGTAGAGGCGGTTGATACGATCGAGTCGTTCGTCGAGACCATTGACCAGGCGACGTGCGGTTTCCTCCACCTGCTCCGACGTCCGTACCCTCGACGCCACGTGGCGTCCGTACCAGTCCGCCAGATCACCCCATTGAGGGTGGTTCGAGTAGACCAGGTAGGGCATCACCAGGAGCTGCGGCGCGGCCGGCACGTCGGTCGGGATGGCCGGGAGGTCACGCCATTCCCAGCTCAATCGGACGACGCCATGTTCGTCCTCGTCGCGCACCGGTTCGCCCTCGAGATTGGCAATTTCCCAGTCCGGGAGAACCGCGCCCGGACCCACCAGTTCGACCTCCATCAGCGCCACCGGAACCCCGCGACCCAGGGGAATCAGTCCACCATTGTATGGGCCGGTCTCGTTGGCCTCATTGGTCTCGGAGAGAACGTAGGCGATCTCGACGAGGTCGCCGTTTTCAAGCTCATCAAACCGAAGCACTCGCAGCCGCGTGTCGTAGTAAAGGTTGAACTCGGGCTCTGACAGGCGGGGCGTGTCACCCTGGCGGGCACCGACGTCGGAGCCGTCGCGACGCAGGATTCTTGCACGCAGAACACGCAGGCGTTGGTTTTCAGCGACATAGGGAATGTGTTGGCTGCGCAGTTCGTCAGCTCGCGCAGCATCGGTGATCAAGAACACCTGCTGAACCCTCTCCTCGGTCAAGCGCGAGGGCAGGAATCGGATCTGTTGGTGGTCGAGAATTGCGACTGCCGGCGTCGCAGCCGGAGCCGCATCGGCCATCCGCCACAGCTCGTCCGGGGAACGAAGCCAGTCGAGGTTCTCCCTCTCCTCACCCAGCAGCTCGAGCAGGCGTTGAGCGCGGCGGTCCTGGGGTCGGATCTCGAGCACGCCTCGAGCAAGCTCTGCGGCAGCCGTATCGTCGGCCACCGAGTGTTCGATGCTGGCCAGTTCCATCATCAGATCGACGTCGGTCGGAGAGCGTTCGAGACCAACGGAGAGCATCGACCGGGCCGATTCGAGATCCCCATCCGCGGCAAGCAGCCGCGCCAGACGGACCCTGGTTCGCGGTGCGTTCGATTCACGCTCGAGACGCGTCGACAGGAGCTCCCTCATCGCCGAGCCGTCGCCACAGCTTTCTGCGATCCTCTCGTTGAGCTCCATGATGTTGACTGCTCCTGGCGTCACCTCCGTGAGCCTCATCGCGGCTTCCGCCGCCAGATCCCAGCGGCGAGCGTCGATGGCCGCTTCGGCGAGACCAATGTTGACCCGCACACACAGTGGATAACCACGGCCCAACTCGGCCAACCTCGGCACCACCAACGGCCCCCACAGAGCCGCATCGAAATCGAGCATGGCGCCGCGAATGACGGCACCGCCAGTGTCCGCCTCGGCCAGGAGATTATGGGCCTGCTCGTACAGCCCCCGTTCCCCGTACCAGGCCGCAAGCTCGAGTCGGGCCCACAGCAGGTCAGGGTCTTCTTTCAACGCCTCCGAGAGGAGGTCCCGCGCCGCTCCCGGCTCGGTGGTGACGAGCCATTCCAGGAGCCGAGCCTCACCAGGCATCTCGGCACGAGCGTCCCGACACGCAGCGCGAACGCCGCCTCCCCCCACCGGTTCCGGATGCCGGGCGACGAGAAAAGCTGCCAGAGCCATCGCCGCCCCGGGGGTGCCCTCAGCACGTGCTTTGCGGATCTCCGAACCGAGCTCGCGGACATCTGGCGGCTCAGAGTCGATCGGTGGATGCAACGCGGGCGGCTGCCGAATTTCTCGCACCCCATCAATGGCTGAGCCGTCGGGTCGGGTGAGGCGCGCGCGAAGCCACCACCGCTCGTCCTCCGAAGCGACAGCGATGACGACCGCGTTCTCCCCCTCACGCAACCATCCCCCGCCGACCGCCTGGTCGGGCGCCCGGTCCAGGGGTTGCGGCGTGGTCACCAGCTCGACACCGTTGAGCCAAACCCGCGCCACCTGCGCGACCCCCACCCGCACCGCCACGGGCTGTTCGCGATCGCTCACCACCGATGTCGCGAGGTAGGCCATCTGCCGTTGCGGAGGCCAGGCGAGACCCGACACACGCACCCATCCCGACGGATCGGTGCCTGGTGTCGCCCGCCATTCGAATTCAGCCGGCGGCGGCACCGCTACATCATCGAAGTCGGTGAGTTCCTCGAGGGCTATTGGCTCGTGAAACCACCAGGACGTGAGCCCGCCCATGGTACGGAAGAGTTCCCGTGCGGCGGCGTCGCGGCCGCGATCGATTTCGGTTTCCGCGCGCCTGATGCGGATTTCATCCGCCATCAGCGGATCGATCTGCCGTGCGGCGGTCAGGCGGTCGAGGCCACGTTCGGCGAGCGTCCAGTCTTCAAGAGTCGTACGCCAGCTGAATGCAAAGACGAGATGATGGTAGTCGGCCGGGGTCAAACCACCCTCGACGGCCGCCTCGATGTGGCGTTGGACCCGTTCCTCTATGGGACCGGCGCTGACCACCGGTGAAAGGCACAGAAAGAACAGGGTCAGCCCAACCAGCCTGCGCAGATGCACCATCGCTGGTTGTTTGCCATTCTTCGCGGAAAGATACCTTAGAGCCCACATATACCGATTGAGTATGGCAGATCCGATTCAGGCAGAGGAGCAGAGGAGCAGGGGGGCAGGGGAGCAGGGGAGAGGCTACCGGTTCAGACAATGAGGTCGAGGATCTTATCCAAGCTGGTAACCCGCAGATACTGTTCGTCTGCAAAGAGGTTGTGCCGGTCTATGAGCACCGAGGTCAGTCCGGCATTTTCGGCACCACTGTAATCCTCCAGCGGCGAGTCACCGACATGCACCGTTTCGGCCTCAGAGATCCCTATCCGCGCGAGTGTTCGATGGAAGATCTCGGAGGACGGTTTTTCAATCCCTTCGATGGACGACACCGTAACCGTCTCGAAGATCTCGAATATATCGAGCGAACGGAGGATGTCGGGCAGCCGACGGTCCCAGTTGGAGATGACCGCCAGCCGGACTCCGCGCGCTGCGAGTGTCTCCAGAGTGTTAACGGTCTCTGGAAAGACCTTCCAGACGCTGGTCTCACAAAACGCCGCGTAGAGATCCTCGAGGAGTGGCTCCCAGGGAGCGTCATGGTCGAGGCGACGGAGCACCTCGCGCACGAATTCGCCCCACCAGGCAAGCTCGCCACCGGGAGCAGAGTTGTATCGATCCAGTCCGGGGACGGTGCGGCGCTGCATTTCGGCCCACGCATCCCGAAAGACCGGTCCGACCTCGTCGGCTTCGACCGACCTCCCCATACGGCTGAGGTGATGGGCGTAGATCTCTCCCGGGCTCGGGTCGCAGTAGATCATGGTTCCGCCGGCATCAAAGGTGACCGCAGCAAAACCGTTCTCGTTCATGGATGGAGAATACCGGATCGCCAAAACCTATCCTCCCTCGACTTCACCTCGCCGCCCCTCCGCTCCTCTGCTCCCCCGCTCCCCGACAGGAACAGCTAAGATGATCCCATGCTTCACGCCGTCATCATGGCCGGAGGATCGGGGACCAGGTTCTGGCCGGCCTCGCGGCGCGACCGTCCCAAGCAGTTTCTGACCCTCGCCACCGACACTCCGCTGCTACGGATGACCTTTGAAAGGCTCGAAGGGCTGGTGCCGCCGGAGCGGGTGTGGGTCATAACAACCGCTGCGACCGCCGATGCCAGCCGCAACATACTTCCCGAGCTTCCGGCCGGCAACGTTCTCGCTGAACCCGAGGGCCGAAATACCGCCGCGTGTGCGGGCTTTGCCGCCCATGCCATGCTCTCCCGGGACCCCGAGGCGATCTGCATCGTGCTCCCCGCCGATCACGTTATCGGTCAGGAGGAACGTTTCCGCTCGGCGATGGCGGCAGGGGCGCACCTGGTCGAGCGCGAGGGCGGTCTGCTGACCTTCGGTGTCCAGCCGACGAAGCCGGAGACCGGATACGGTTATCTCGAACTCGGTCAGGAACACTGCCGGGATGGCGAATGGGCAGTTCACTATTTGCAGCGCTTCGTTGAAAAACCGGATCTGGAACGGGCGCAGCGCTATCTCGAGTCGACACGGTTTCTGTGGAACGCCGGGATTTTCGCGTGGCGCGCTGTCGATCTCCTCGATGAAATCCACCGCCAACTGCCCAAGCTCGCCGAGGGCCTCGGCCGATTGGCGGAAGCCATCGGATCTTCGAAGGCCGATGCCGTGGTCGCCGAGGTCTACCCAACCCTGCCCGCCACCTCGGTGGATTTCGGAGTGATGGAAGGGGCACAGAAATGTTGGACCGTTCCGGTCGACTTCCCATGGTCCGACGTGGGTTCATGGTCAGCACTCGCAGAGGAGATCCCAGGCGATTCCTCCGGCAACCACCGCCACGGACGCGTCCATACCGAAGATTCGCGCGGTAACGTGCTGGTCAGTACGGGCCCGGCATTATCAGTGGTTGGCGTCAACGATCTCGTGGTTGTCGCCACGCCGGACGCGGTGTTGGTCGTGCCGAAAGAGCAAACCCAGAGAGTCAAGGATGTGGTTGAAGCGCTTCGCGAGAAAGGGTGGGACGACGTCCTCTAGAAGGTAAAGAGTTAAGAGTTACGAATCGGCATCCCCTCAACTCTCAACTCTTAACTCTCAACTCTTCACTTTTTTTCGCGGAGTCCGTACTGCTCGAGCTTGCGGTAGAGGGTGGATCGACCGATGCCGAGCTGGCGCGCGACGTCGGAAAGATTGCCCTTGTTGTTCTCCATCGCCCGAACGATGGCCTCGCGTTCGAGCTCCTCGAGATTCATCGTGCCGCTGGCGGACCCGGAGTCCGCTGCCGGCTGGGCGCCCGGCGCGGCCGAGGGCTGATCCTCACCAATCCCGGGCGGCAGATCATCGAGGGTGAGCTCGAGTCCGGAAGAAACCAGAAGAGTGCGGTGGATCACGTTTTCGAGCTCGCGGACATTTCCAGGCCAACCGTGGGTCGCCATTGCATCCATCGCCTGGGCTTCGACCCGGGTCACCCGTTTGCCGGCGTCGCGCGCGTACTTCTCGAGGAAATGCTCGACCAGCAAGGGGATGTCCTCGCGCCGGTCGCGCAGCGGCGGCAGGGTGATCGGGAAGACCACCAACCGGTAATAGAGGTCCTGGCGGAAGGATCCCTCCTCGACCATTTTCGT
>Ga0255055_10001198_pt1 | contig 19381 bp, 15 predicted proteins | sample JV7_2_27_MG_FD_188633 | JGI IMG/M metagenome (GOLD analysis project Ga0255055, IMG submission 188633) | Seawater microbial communities from Jervis Inlet, British Columbia, Canada - JV7_2_27 | ecosystem: Environmental > Aquatic > Marine > Inlet | place: Canada: British Columbia | collected...
TTGTTAAAAAAAATCCCAATTATGCACAAGCTTACTACTTCCTGGGTCAAAGCCTGGGCAAACAGGGCGATTTAGCAGACGCGCATTATTATCTGGCAGTCTTTCACAGTAGAAAAAGAGATTTTAAGATGGCTGTCCTGCAGTTGCGGCGTGCCTTGAGACATGCCAAAGATGCTGAAAAAAAAGCAAAAATTGAAGAGGCTCTAAAAAAGCTGGAGGACGCTCTATCTAAGAAAAAATCAGGATAGAAGCAAACGGCTTTCATCTGTTTCCCGGCAAACAGACCGGTCGACCACCGTAGCGCAAGGCGGTTAGCTGCGGTCAAAATGAGAAAACTGCATTGAAAAAGTTCCGCGGCCCTGGGTTGCAGAACGAAGGGAAGTCGAATAGCCGAACATTTGGGACAGCGGAACGATCGCACTGATAACCTGGGCTCCGCCTTTGTGTTCTATGGATTCAATTTTACCGCCTCTGGCATTTAAATCACCGATAACGTCACCGATAAAAGATTCCGGGACAAAGATCTCCACCGTCATAATTGGTTCCAACAAAAACGGATTTCCCTTGGACAGCGCTGCCTGGCATGCCATCGATGCACTGACTGTATAGGCAAGTTCGGTCCCCAGGGACTCTTTGTAGGTCGCAGCACTAAGTCTGACTTCGACGTCAACTACAGGATAGCCCATCAGTACACCGCTTTCTAAAGATTCGATCACCCCTTTTTCAACGGCGGCAATGAACGCCGGCGGCAGGATGTCGTCTGAAATTTCGGCGCTGAATTTTTTCCCGGTCCCCCGGGGCAGCGGGGCCAGACTTAATTCAACCTCACCGAAATGACGCTGGCCGCTGATCTCTTTGTCAAATGTGGCCGAAGTCTTTGATCGCTTTTCAATGGTTTCCCTGTAAACGACCTGGGGTTTGCCTACATTCACCTTGGTTCTAAACTCACGCTGCATTCGGCTGATAATGATTTCCAGGTGCAGTTCTCCCATCCCTGAGAGGATCGTTTGTCCGGTATCTTCATCGTTTCGCACGGTAAGCGTGGGGTCTTCGGCCATGAATTTTGTCAGGACCTCATCTATTTTTTCCTGATCCGCATGGGTTTTGGGTTCCACGGCAATGGATATGACCGGTTCATAAAACTCGATCTTTTCGAGTAGAATCGGATGCTCGCGCGTGCATAAGGTTTCGCCGGTTGAAGATCTTTTTAAACCCACCACGCCTACAATGCGTCCCGCTCCTGCGCGGTCCACTCGTTCGCGGCGGTTGGCATGCATATTCAATATGCGGGCGATTTTTTCTTTTTCATTGCGCCCCGGATTAAATACCTCACCGCCAACTTTTAGCTGTCCGCTGTAAATCCTGACAAACGATAATTTGCGGCCTTCCATCATTGCTACTTTAAAGATCAATGCCGCCAATGGGTCGGAGTCTTTGGGCCGGCATTGAATGATCTCGCCGGATTCAGGATGGCTTGCCTCAATCGGTGGGACCTCAAGCGGGCTTGGCAAATACTGCAAAATGGCATCGAGCAACGGCTGGATGCCTTTATTTTTTAGGGCGGCACCACACAGAATCGGGACCAGCTTTAGATCAATGGTGGCTTTGCGTATGGCAGCCCGCAATTGGAGCGCATCGATCGTAGTTTCCGCAAGATAGGCTTCCAAGAGATTATCGTCATATTCGGCAACAATTTCAATCAGTTTCTCGCGGTATTCTTCGGCGGCAGCGATAAATTCCGATGGGATCTCGCGGGCTTCAAATTCTGCTCCCAGGGTCTCATCATCCCAAACAATCTGCTTCCAGTGGATCAAATCGATAATGGCCTGGAAGTCATCTTCCAAACCGCATGGGAGCTGAAGTATAAGAGGGTTGGCCTTGAGACGTTCTTTCATCATCTCAATCGTTCCAAAGAAATCTGCTCCAACGCGATCTAATTTGTTGATAAAGGCAATTTTGGGCACATTATATTTGTCGGCTTGACGCCACACGGTTTCAGACTGTGGTTCCACACCTTCCACCGCGCTAAAAACGCCGATGGCGCCATCCAATACTCTTAACGATCGCTCTACCTCAATGGTAAAATCAACATGCCCGGGGGTATCAATAATGTGGATTTCCGTATTGTTCCAATGGCAGGTGGTGACGGCAGATGTAATTGTAATGCCCCGCTCCTGCTCGTCGGGCATCCAATCCATCACAGCCTCTCCATTATGAACCTCACCGATTCTATGCGAACGGCCGGTGTAATAAAGGATGCGCTCCGTTACGGTTGTCTTGCCGGCATCAATATGAGCAATAATGCCGATGTTGCGTATATTTTCGATTTTTACTTTTGCACTCATCGTATCAACAACATGTTTGCCTTCACCGGAGCCTGTAAATCGATATGGCCCGCCAGGGTTTTTGATTCACTCCCGTTGATTAGGAATTTAACCGCTTCTACTTCCGGCACGTTTAACACAACCGAGTTCACAATTGAATAGACGCTGAGCAGCTCGGATTTTATACCGCCCGGGTGTTGATCGGCAATCGTAGAAGTCAGGTCCACATAGCAAATGCCTGCCTGGGTAACATAAATTGCCCGAATTTTAGTTTTCTGCGGGAGGGTGCGTACCAATCCCAGCTGGGGCCCCTTTATTAAGGCCTGAACAATATTTTTGGCAAAAAATGCAGGGTTTTCAGGGTGCTTCAGGCTGCGCTCTTCGGCTATCAAAAATTGATTGTCCTGGTCTGAAAAATACAAATGCGCCAGTGTTGTTTGCGATGGCTTTAAACTTATCAGCGGCTCGGTTTTGCCGGTCGGTGCGCGATCCGGTGAATTTGCCAATCGAATGACAATGACACCGAGTACCGCCCCAACCGCGATTAAGGCTAAAACCGATAAAAAAATGGTTCGTTTTGCGATCATTGTTCCGGTCTCAGAAACGTATGGGTTGTTTTCAAACCGGATGGTCGTTGACTCGCCTGTTATAAAATACCCCGTCCGCCACCGGCTGACTGCGGGGTGCATCAATTCTTTTTGAGACTTCTGCGCCCGCTTGAAATTAGAACCCGATTTTTATGCGAATCACCTGATGATGTCAAGCAAAAGGGCTTGAGCACCCCGGTTGAGGCCGACCAATATGATAAAAGCTGATTTTTCAGTTTGACTTGTTTTGAACGGGAATGTTATTAAAAGCAATTTTACAGCCAACAAAAAAAGGTTAGTCATTGACTAACCCTTTTTGTCGAATGGGTGGTGGAGCTGGACGGGATCGAACCGACGACCTCATGACTGCCAGTCATGCGCTCTCCCAGCTGAGCTACAGCCCCACATCGAGCTACAGGTTTTACACGCGCAACTAACAAAAACCATCATAGGTGTCAACATTTTATTGGGTATTTTTTTAACCAGGTGGTTGTTTGGTTACAGATCGGGTGCTGCGCACCCGATCTGTAACGCAATGATTGAGGCACTGCCGTGCCTTTGTTTTTCCCGCCGATGGCGGAAAAATCCAAGCCACCCGCGGCGCGGGTGGTCGGTGATGCGAACATCGACGACTTAAAATGTCTGGGGAATTTAGATACGACCGGCCACAGACTCTGGAGTATTTGTTGACAAAATCTTGAATAGTAAATATTATTAGTATGTTACATATGATTTTGTCGAACGCCATTTTTTATCCGGAAACCCCTTCCCGATATCGGAAGGCAATCAGAAACAGGAAGATCTAAATGAAGCGTGTTGCGGATCCAGCTTCGGTACTCGCCCGTCGGCAAAACGGTCCAGATGTCTATCAAGAGTTCGACGCCACGGAGCTTTATTGCCCCAAATGTAAACAATCTGGGCCGGTTCGCAAGCGGCTTCTTCTTGTTTTGCCAGAAGGCGATAAATATGAATATCTGTGCGCGCATTGCTCGGAAACAGTTGGAACCAAAATTGATAAGCATGGCAAACCAATAACTATTATTACCTAATTCTAGGCTTTCCTTCTTTTGGGTTGTCATAGTATTTTATTTTAATTTGAAAAGTTATAGGTTCAAAGGTTCAAGGTTCCCCGTTCAGGGTTATTTCAACCCTGAACCTTTGAACCTGCAGGGAGAAAAATTCTATGTTAAGTTTAATGCGCAAACATGCCGGCACCTGGATGATCAAAATTATCTTGGGTGCCATTGTCGTTGTATTTGTGTTTTGGGGAGTAGGAAGTTACACTTCCCGCAGATCGGGCCAGGTTGCCGATGTAAACGGAACCATCATTAGCCTGGATGATTATCGGGCATCCTACACCACCCTGGTTGAGCAGGTACGCCGGTCTTTCGGAAATAATTTGAGCGAAGAACTGATTAAGACGCTTCAATTACGAAAGCGCGCTTTGGATCAGCTCATCGATAGATCTCTTATGCTGCAGGCCGCCGAAAAGTTTAAGCTGGCCGTTTCCGATGAAGAGCTGGCCGAATCTATCCGCAACATTCCTGCCTTTCAAACCGGCGGGGTCTTTGACAACCAGCGCTATATCAATGCCTTAAACAGCAATAAGCTTGCGCCCGAAACCTTTGAGGTTCAGCAACGGGATTCGCTCATCATCGATAAGCTTAGGACGTTTATTTCCGGTAACATTAAGGTTTCAGATCTTGAAGCCCGGCAATGGTATAAATGGAATAATGCTGAAGTCGACATTGATTATGTCATTTTTGAACCCCAACGATACAAAGATATAAAGCCGACCGATGAGGAGATACGTAATTACTTCGATGAGAATAAGAATTCATATAAAACGGATCCTCAGATTAAAACCCGCTACCTTTATTTTAAGCCCGAGGATTATGCAGCCAAAGTGACCGTTTCCGAAGATGATATACAGGAATACTATGAAAACAATCCGGAGAAATTCAAGACCTCGAAAACCGTTGAAGCACGGCACATATTAATAAAAGTGGATGCGAACTCCGAAGCTGAAGCCGCGGAAGCCGCGCGCGCAAGCATTGATACCATTTTTAATATGGCTAAAGAAGGCCAGGATTTTGCGGAATTGGCCAAGCAATATTCTGAAGGTCCGACGAAGACCAAGGGAGGGTATCTGGGAGCTTTTACACAGGAAACAATGGTAAAACCGTTTGCTGACGCGGCGTTTTCGATGAAAGCCGGTGAGATCAGCGAACCGGTGCGGACCCAATACGGATGGCATATCATAAAAGTTGAAAAGATAAACCCCGAGAAAACCCTCTCTCTGGGCGAGGCCGAAGGCGACATCCTAAAAACGCTGAAAGCAGATATTTCGAAAAACCTGGCCTACGATGAAGCCGAGGCGGTCTCTGATGCATCTTTTGAGGGTCAAGATTTAGATAGCATCGCCCGGGATCGCAATCTGAAGATTTTGGCAACTGAACCTTTCAGCCAGCAAAAACCACCAAAAGGGATCAAGAATGGCACCCGTTTTGCGGCGGTTGCCTTTGACCTGCCGCTGAACGAAATCAGTGACGTTCAGGACTTTGGTGACGGTTATTTTCTGATTGAGGTAGTCGACAAAATACCGGCTCAAATTCCGGAATTAAAAACCGTAGGGGCCAATGTTAAAAAAGATCTGCTGAAGGAAAAACAGGACGAAAAGGCCCGTGATGAAGCCAAGGAACTCCTGCTGGAACTTAAAAATGGTAAACTCTTTGCCGTGATCAGTCAGAAGTATAAGCTGGCACCCAAGAAATCGGGGTTTTTCAAGCGCAACGATTCAATTCCTGCGATTGGCAGTGAACCGGACATTGCGCGCATTGCCTTCAGGCTTTCTGATAATAATAAACTGCCCGAAGACACTATTAAAGGTCAAAAAGGATATTTTGTTATAAACTTCCGGACGCGGAAGGAGCCCACCCTGGAAGGATTTGAAAAAGAACAAACAGAAATCAAGGAGCGCTTGCTGCAACAAAAATCTTTTAAGACCTTTGATGCCTGGCTGACCCAGTTAAAAAGTCAAAGCCAGATATCTATCGAGGAAGGATTTGCGGGAAGCTGAGTTTTACAACAGGCGCTCAAGCTAATTAAAGGAGAATTGAAAATGGACGAAGACGGCTATTATGGCACCTCAGGTAGCTCCCGTTTTGTGACGAAAAAATGTCCTGAATGTTTTTCATATCTTCCTTTGCGCACCAAAAAATGTACCTCTTGCAATACCAAATTAGGTGACGTAGACAAACTCGGGTTTGCCACTCGACCGTTTGACTGGGCCGGTTACTTAATCGCAATTATATCTATCCTGGGTTTGTGCTTATTTGTCTGGTGGGGGTTTTTTAGAGATTAACGGTATTCGAAATGCTTTTCGAGAATATGGTCCGAAATGTGGTCAAGATAACGAGAAGGCCGGTTTAATACCAGGCCGGTGCTGCGATCATATACATTGCTTGGATAGGTAAAAAAAAGATTCTCTTTGGCCCGGGTCGCGGCAACATACATGAGCCTTAGCTCTTCTTCCAGTTCTTCCTCTTTATGCAATGAGTGCACAGAGGGGAACCTGCCATCTAAAGTCCAGATAACAAAAACCGTGTGCCATTCCAGACCTTTGGCGGAGTGAATTGTCGAAAGAATCAGCCGATCGGCCTGCGAAGTCCCGTCATAAAGGGAATTTTCGAAACTTGTATTTGGCGGCTCAAGGGCCATGTCGGTAAGAAATTGGTTCAGGTTTTGGTAGCGTTCCATAATTTCTATCAAATGCTCTAAATCCTTCGCTCTGCGAGGATGATCATCAAAATTGTTTTTTAAAATTGGCATATAATAATCAATTATGGTCTCCCCCATCTGGGATACGTTCATGGGATGGATATCAAGAGTTGCGATCAGGTTCTTTAAACGGTCGAGTCCTTTAATACGACCGAGTTTTGCGGAAAGAAGACCGCTGTAGCCTGATTTTTCATTCAGGGCAGCTTCATAAATTTTTTGAGCAGTCTTGGGGCCGATTTTTTCGATCAGCAGTAGAATCCGGTACCAGCTAATTCGGTCGTACGGATTAGCGACCACGCGCATGTGGGCTAATACGTCTTTGATATGAGCGGATTCAACAAACTTAAACCCGCCCATTTTCACAAAAGCGATACCCTCGCGGCTGAGTTCAATCTCAAGATCAAATGAATGGAAGCTTGCGCGAAAAAGGACAGCGACCTGGTTTAAGGAAATTCCTTTTTGATGGAGTTCTTTAATCTTATCAATGACAAATCTGGATTGGATGTATTCATCTTCGTTATTAATCATTACGGGCTTGGTATCACCTGTTTTTCGAGTAAATAGATTCTTTGAAAATTTTTCTCTGGCTCTATCAATGATGACGTTGGTCAAATCCAAAATCGGTTGAATGCTGCGATAATTTTCTTCTAAGGTGATAATACGGGTTCCGGGAAAGATATCGGGGAATTTGATAATATTTCTGAAATTGGCCCCTCTGAAGGCATAAATACTTTGCGAATCATCTCCAACGACCATTATGTTTTTATGAACATCGGTTAAAAGGTACAATATCTCGGCTTGAATCGTGTTGGTATCCTGGTACTCGTCCACCATTATATATTGATACGTTGAAGAAATGCGATTTCTAATGTCGGCATAATCACTTAATAGACGACGCAAGTAGATCAGAAGGTCATCGTAATCAAGGAAATGGTGGTCCTGCTTGCGGACTTGAAAATCCTGATGGATGCGGGTGATGACTGCCATGTGAGACGCGAAGTGCGGGTAGTCTTGATCGATGATCTCTTCGACAGCCAGACCCTTGTTCACCGCGCGGCTGAAAATGTTTGCCAGCGTTTTACGTCTTGGAAACGAACGATGTTTCGTGGCCGGGTGCATTTCTTTTCGCAACATGCCGATTAGATTTTCTGCATCGGTTCGATCGAGGATCCCAAAAGCCGGGTCCAAACCCATTTGTGAGGCATATTTGCGCAGCATGCTATTGGAGAAGGAGTGAAAGGTTCCCCCGGCGATTTTTTCACAGCGGGCATCCAGCAGTCGAGTTGCTCTGCGAAGCATTTCCTGAGATGCTTTGCGTGTAAATGTCAAAAGAAGAATAGAAGCCGGGGATATGCCTTTTTCCACCAAATAGGCCACCCTGTAAGTAAGGGTCCTTGTTTTTCCGCTCCCGGCTCCGGCAATAACCAGCAAGGGGCCCTCCGCACAGGTGACCGCATCAAACTGAGATGAATTGAGTGCTTCTTTACAACGAATACGATAATCCTTTTCGATTTTCGTAGGCCCGGGCTGTATTTGTGTTTTATTTTTTCGTTGTGATGACATTTTTTATCTCAAAACGTCGACAGTCGTTAGCAAACTGAATAGGCGGGTTATTTCACCGCTTTCCATGATAATATTCCGAACAACGGCCTGGCGGCGTAAGTGGTCGTCAAACAAAACGTTTGAATACCGGACGTTTTTTTTACAACCGCTATATATGCGAGGCTTTGGTTCGGTCTATTTTTCACAACACTTCCCAATTGTCAACCGCTGGTGTCACCACTTAACATCATTATCTTCTGCGACGTTGACTTTTAATATATGCTGTCTTACTCTTCACTATAGTTGTATACCATGAACAAATTCTTCTTACAGGGAGGGAAAAAAAGAATGAAGAGAATCCAAACTCAACTAAAAATAATCTCCAAATCGCTTGGCAGTCTTTCCAAACAGGTTGAGAGAATCACGAAACAGGTAGATAAACTTCAACTTGCAAAAAAGGCACCTGCCAAACGTAAAAAGGCCGTCCGCAAAGTAGCTGCGCGCAGGAAAGCTGCACCGGCAAGAAGAAAAGCTGCACCTGCCAAGGGGAAAACTGTTCTGGACGCCGTTTACAGTGTGATTAAGCGCAGCAAAAAGGGTGCCACGATCACCACGCTGAAAACAAAAACGGGTCTTGATTCTCGACAGCTTAGCAATGCGCTTTATAAGCTTTCCAAAAAACGCATGGTGCACGCAAAATCCCGTGGCCTTTATGTAAAAAAATAATTCGTTTATTCGCGGACCGGAACGTTTTTTGACAACCATTATAAGCGAAGCAAATAGTCTTCCGTCTGCCATCCATTTCTAAGGGCAGGGGAAGGCTATTTGTTTTTCAGGGCCGCCGGTTTCAAACTTAATTTTTTCATGAACCCCGCCAGGATACCAACAGTTCCTTTTCTACCACATTGCAGGCTTCTTTCCAATACAGGTGTGCGTTTTTAGCGATGAGCCGCAGTCCGTCCTTCAAGATTATAAATCTCCGAAATTAACAACTATTTTTGACGTTGCCTGATTTCATTACTTTTGATATGTAGATGGATTCAATTTCTTCAGAAAGGAATTAACATGAGCTCCAACGAGGTCGCCTCTGATCTCTCGCCTTTAAATGGATTGTGGAAAGCCTTTGCTTCCTTAAAATTAACGATTGTCCTTTTGTTAACTTTGGCAGCGACTTCGATAATCGGAACCCTGATCCCTCAAAATGAATCTCCGGCTGCGTATGTTCAAGCCTTTGGTGAATTTGGATATCGCCTTTTTGCGCTGCTGGGGGTATTTAACATGTATCAGTCCTGGTGGTTCCGCAGTTTAATTCTTTTATTGACTGCCAATATTGTGGTCTGTTCGATTGATCGGCTGCAACTCACCTGGAAAATTATATTTGTGCGCCATCCAAAATTTAATATTGATCGGTTCCGGAAGCGCAAACGGAAAGAGGAGTTTAATGCTGAAGGCACCCCCGAACGGTTAAAAAATACTTACCCTTCCATCGTCGCTCGCCGTTTTCACTATCACCGGGTTGAGGATACCGATAAGGGGTTTGCTATCTATGGTGAAAGCGGGCGCTGGACCCGTCTTGGCGTTTATATCGTCCATTTTAGCGTGGTGCTTTTATTAATCGGCGGACTGATCGGTTCCATTTTCGGTTTTGATGGCTTTGTCAACATTCCCGAAGGCGAAAGCGTACGTACCATCCAGTTAAGAAATAGCCCCCAAAAGCTCCAGCTTGACTTTGAGGTCCGCTGCGATGATTTTAATGTGACTTTTTATGATAGCGGCGCTCCCAAGGAATTTCGTTCAAGTTTAACCATCCTCAAACAGGGCAAGCCGGTTTATCAAAAAGATATTATCGTTAACGATCCGATGCAATATGAGGGTATCCGATTTTTCCAATCCAGCTATGGGAACCTGCCACCCAATGAAGTGATGCTAAATTTCACCAGCAAAGCCACGGGTATGATTTTCAGCCAAAAAGCAACCGTCGACAAGCAAATCGTAATTCCGGAAAATCTTGGCACTTTTACGTTGAATCAATTTGTCCGGGCGGCTGATTTCAGAGGACAAAACATCGGTGAGGCGTTTAGCGGGGTTCTGAAGCCCCCTAACGGCGATCCGATTGAGGTAACGCTGCCTTTGCGCTTTCCACGATTTGATCGGATGCGCAAGGGCGACGTGGTTATCGCGATTGCCGATTATCTGCCGCGTTACTATACCGGATTACAGGTCAGCAGAGACCCCGGTGTTTGGGTGGTATATGCCGGCTTTATTCTGATGATCATCGGGATTTACATCACCTTTTTTATGTCGCATAAACAAGTTTGTGTCGAAGTCATCGCCGATGGCAAAAAGAGCCGAATTATGGTTGCCGGGACTGCAAATAAGAACAAAACGGGTATGGAAAATAAAGTCAGCAAACTATCAGAAAACTGGCTGAAACGGAGTCAAATGCCAAAGGTGAGGCCCAAAATTAGGCTGAGCCATTAAATTGTGCTCTGTTGAGCCGGCAATAGAGGGAGACTATGAGCAATTCAAGCATATTATCCATAGTTACGTTTGTGTACGGATTGGCCGGGGTTTTATATATTTTTGCCTGGGTTTTCAAAAAACCGGGCAGCGGCAAGCTGGCGACCTGGGTGGCTATGTTCGGGTTTATTGGAAATACCACCGGCATTCTATGGAGATGGGTGGAATCCTATCGCCTGGGCATCGGCCATGCGCCGTTTTCGAATTTATACGAATCGCTCGTTTTTTTCGCCTGGACAATCGTCCTGATCTATTTGTTCATCGAGCGGAGATTCGGCTATCGTATTATCGGTGCGTTTACAACCCCGCTTGCGTGCCTGGCCATGGCTTATGCCTCATTGAAACCCGGGATTACCAGCGACATCCAACCCCTTATTCCCGCCCTAAAAAGCAACTGGCTGATCGCCCACGTGATTACCTGCTTTATCGGCTATGCGGCCTTTGCAATTGCTTTCTGCGTCAGTGCCATGTTTCTGATGAAACGGGTGCAGGATGAGGAAAAGGTGCTCTGGCTCGAATTTGCCAAGCCGATAACAGTATTTGTTTTTATTGCGCTTTTCAGCCGTGTTCTTCTGGTGGGAAACCTGTTCTTATCCGTAATGACGGCGCTGCCAATCTGTCTTGTTTTTTATGCCGGCCTATTTATCGTCGGCCGACTGCCGGCAGACATTAAAAGCAGGCTGCTGGAAAAGTTTCCGGAACCCCGCGTTCTGGATGAACTTGGCTACCAGTTGGTTTTGTTTGGATTCCTCTTTTTATCAGTGGGTATCATCAGCGGTGCGGTCTGGGCCAATTCCGCCTGGGGTCGTTACTGGGGATGGGACCCCAAAGAGACATGGTCGCTGATTACCTGGTTTGTATACGCCGCCATACTGCATGCAAGGATGATGCGCGGCTGGCGCGGACAGCGCATTGCCTATCTTTCGCTGGTGGGTTTTGCGGCCGTGCTATTTACTTATTTCGGAGTGAATCTTTTGCCCGGTCTGCACAGTTACGGGGCATTCGGCCAATGATTTTTGCTTGACAATATCAGGATCGATACGGTACACAACCGCAGGCTTTTGACCGGCGGATCAGATGATAGCAAAGTTTTAACTATCTGAAAAAATTATGTTATTATTGTTTCGGGTTTCAAAAAATGCATTCAGGACAGCAGATTGGGTGTGGGGATGTAATTTGCGTACCCATGAATCGAATAAATTTTGTAAATCCTAAACTGAGGTTAATGGAGTTTCCATGAGTACTGATGAGAAAGCCAAGGAGGTTTCAGCAGACAGCGGGGATCAGGAACCGATAAAGCCCCCCTCGGGAAATGAGGCAACAGGCCAGACAGATGAAGATGGGGCCACCGGGCCCATTATCCTGTTCTTTATTGTCGGATTGATTGCCAGTCTCATTGTCGGGTGGGTGATTTTTCCACAGCTTCTTTATTCCCAGAAAAGACAGCCCGTTGAATTCAACCATGCCTTGCACAATGAGGAGGTTGATGATGAATGTGAAAGCTGTCATTTTTTTAGAGAAGACGGCACCTATTCCGGTGTTCCCAAACTGGCCCAATGCATTGATTGCCATGAAGAGGTGCAGGGCGAGGACCCCGCAGAAGCCAAATTCGTAAACGAATTTGTCGCCCGGGACCGCGAGGTCCCCTGGCTGATTTATTCCAGGCAGCCGGACAACGTATTTTTTTCCCATGTTGCGCATGTGAAAATGGGGCAGATGGAATGTGTGACCTGTCATGGCAATATTGGTGAATCAGAAAGCTTAAAAGTGTATGAGGAAAATCGCATTTCCGGTTATAGCCGGGATATTTGGGGCAAAAATATCGCCGGTATCAAGCGCAACTCCTGGGATCGCATGAAAATGGATGACTGCTCGGAGTGTCATGTGAAAGAAAACATCAACCAAAATAGTGTTCAGACCCTTCGGGGGGGCTGTTTTGTGTGTCACAAATAAAAATACAAAAACACCACTTATAGATTCTTAATAGTTATTTTTATGCATTTTGTGACGAGAAAATTATATGGGGATATTTTCACCATCTTCCGATAATTGAATATTTGCGATTGAATATTCAATAGTCAATTCCGGCTTGTCCGGGTTGGGTTTACGGGGAAAATTAAATGAAAGTAGACAGAAGAAGTTTTTTATCATTTATTCTCGGCGGTGCGGCCGGGACAGCGTTGTCACCCCTGCCCTGGAAAATCACCGATGACTTTGCAATTTGGTCTCAGAACTGGCCCTGGACACCGGTTCCGGAAAGGGGCGAAATCAGCAGGATCAATTCTGCCTGCATGCTGTGTCCGGGCGGCTGCGGAGTTTCAGTGAAAAAATCGGCTGAACGGGTGATTAAAATAGAGGGGCTCAAAGGCCACCCCGTAAATGACGGCGGACTCTGTATTTTAGGACTTGCCGGAGCGCAACTGCTGTACAGTCCGACACGCATCCAGACACCTCTAAAAAAAGTTAATGGCCGCTGGCAAAAGCTGTCATGGAAAGAAGCCATAACCGAATTGGCCGCCAAACTAAAAGAATTACGTGCCAAAGGATCGGCGCATACCGTGGCCTGCGTGGCCGGATCCGACCGGGGTACGGTCCCGGAGCTCTTAAACCGTTTTTTAGCCGTTTACGGTTCACCCAATTTCTTTCGGACACCGTCGATCTGGGACTCCTATGAACTGGCGCTGTATCTGAGCCAGGGGACGCGATCCATGGCCGGCTTTGATATCGAAAATGCAGACTTCATCTTAAGTTTTGGCAGCGGTCTGATCGAAGGTTGGGGATCTCCCGGGTATATGTTGCGAGCAAAAGGTTTGCTGTGGAAAAATGGCGGGCGGATGGATCAAATCGAGTCGCGGCTGTCTAAAACAGCGGCCAAGTCCGATCATTGGATTGCTATCAATCCGGGCAGCGAGGGTGCGCTGGCATTAGGCCTGGCGTATGTCATCATTAAGGAGCGACTCTACAACCAAAATTTTACTGATCAGTATTCGACCGGCCTTGCCGAGCGCCAAAAGCAGGTCATCGGCGGTTTTCCACCGGAAATTGTTTCCAAAATGACCGGGGTCAGTACGGGCACGATTGTAGCGGTGGCCAGAGATTTTGCGCGCGCCCGCAAGCCACTGGCTATTTGCGGGCTAGGCCAGGGTCATCTGCCCGGGAATTTACAGGAGTTCCTGGCAGTTCACACCTTAAATGCACTGGTGGGCAATATCAACCAACCCGGAGGTATCTCGGCGGTACCCGAACCCGATTATATCGATTGGCCGGAGCTTGAAATGGATGGGGTCGCTTCGCAAGGGCTGCAACAAACACGAATCGATGGTGCCGGCAGTTATCGGTATCCGAATGCGCGCTATTTACTGCATCGTCTGCCCCAAGTCGTTAACGCCAGTGACGAATCACCGGTTGAAGTCCTCTTTGTAGCCGGTTCCAATCCGGTACATTCTCTGCAGGATAGCGAAGCGACAAAAAAGGCATTTGAAAAGATTCCGTTTGTCGTCAGCTTTTCTTCCTACATGAACGAAACAACAGCCCTGGCCGACCTGTTACTGCCCAACCATGTCTTTCTGGAACGTTACGAAGATGTCCCGGCGGCCCTCGGCTTTCCCAAACCCATCATCGGATTAGCTCAGCCGGCCATCGAGCCGCTGTACAATACCCGTCATACCGGTGATTTTATAATACAACTGGCCAAAGAACTGGGTCACTCGATCGGCGCGGCATTTCCCTGGGATGATTACACCGCCTGTCTGGAAGAAACGCTGGGCGACAAATGGGATGGCCTGATTGAAGAAGGCTACATAGCGGATGACGAATTTAGCGCCGCCGATTGGGCGGATGCATTTGAGACTGATTCAACCAAATTTGAATTTTCCAACAGCGATATACGCACGCTGGCCGAGTATAAGCCGGTAAAACCCGCAGGGGACGAAGCTGCCTATCCGCTGCTGTTGGTCCCCTATGATAGCATGCGGCTAAGCAGCGGTTACGTCGGATCACCGCCGTTTCTTTTAAAAGCGCTGGAAGACACGGTTTTAAAAGGAGATGATGTTTTGGTGGAGATCAACCCGGCAACCGCCAAACAGCTGGGACTGTCAGAGGGCAAGACCGCCAAGCTGGCAACCCCCATGGGCTCTGCACAGGTAAAGGTGCATCTTACCCATAGGATTATGCCCGGTGTTGTTGCCATTCCCCGGGGCCTGGGCCACACGGCTTACGACAAATTTTTGGCCGATAAAGGCGTCAATTACAACCAGCTAAGCAGCTCGGTTGAGGATCCCGCATCCGGCCATGATGCGGCCTGGGGTATACGAGCCAAGCTTAACAAAGCCTAATTGAATTGAATATTGACTATTGATGATTGAATATTTGAGGAATTCTGTCTTTTTATTTTTTAGCTGAATGGTTTGTGTATATCAAAATCGTTGTTCGTAATTTTTACAACTTGTAAAAATCAATCGGCATTAGAGATGCGAAAATATTTATGACCAAGGGGTGCTGATGGAAAATGCCAAGAAGTTTGGAATGGTGATTGATCTGGACAAATGCACCGGTTGTGGTGCCTGTATGGTTGCCTGCATGGCGGAAAACAACATTCCGTTTCGCCGGGATAATACCGATAAGATGCTCAGTATTTCCTGGATGCATGTGTATAAGTTAAATAACAGAAAACCCTTTCCGGATTATGAGGAATGCTATCTTCCCCGACCCTGCCAGAACTGCGAAGGACACGGGGGACATTCTCCCTGTGTGTCGGTTTGTCCGGCGACGGCGACTGATTATGATATGGACACGGGCATCGTCAGCCAGATTTATCCGCGCTGTTTTGGATGTCGATATTGCATGGGGGCCTGCCCCTATCATGTCCGCCAGTTCAACTGGTGGGACCCGCTCTGGCCCGACGGCATGGAAAAAATGCTCAACCCGGGCGTATCGGTTAGAATGCGGGGGGTTGTTGAAAAATGCAGTTTCTGTATTCAGCGCTATCAGGCGGCTAAAGATCAGGCCTACATGGAAGAACGGCGGGAGATCGAAGAGGATGAATATCAGACCGCCTGCACCCAGGCCTGTCCGGCCGGGGCAATCGTCTTTGGTGATTTAAATAATCCCGAACATGCAGTTCATCAATTAGCGCAACCGGATCCTGCGCAGCACGGCCACTCGAAAAATCCCAGGGCTTTTCGTCTTTTGGAACGCCTGGGCACCAATACCAAAATCTATTATCTGTCCAGCCGCGAGTGGGTCCGCAAGGCCGGCGACAATTATCTAGAAGGTGAATTTAAAAGCAAAGCACACAGCTAACTCGAGCACGGCTGTTTATCGTTCGATCTTTGCAATCATATTAATTCTAGGAGCACGGAACTTATGGATTCTGCATTAATTCCCAAAGGGGTTAAACGCTGTTCAGCATTTCAATTCATCCTGTGGATTGGCGCAAATGGTGCGGTTCTGGCCTGGGGCGTCTTTGCGATGCTGCTGGTTTATATGAAGGGGCTTAACCAGACCAATATGAACAACGCTTATGGATTTGCACTGTGGATTTGGGCCGACCTTGCCGTAATTGCACTGGGCGGCGGTGCTTTTTTTACCGGCTTTTTACGATATCTTGTCGGTAAAGATGAACTCAAGTATATCCTCAATTATGCCGTGCTGATTGGATTTATTTGCTACAGTTCAGCCTTGATGATCCTGGGTTTTGATATCGGCCAACCCTTGAGGGGCTGGTTTATTTTCTGGCATGCCAACGTGCATTCCATGCTGACCGAGGTGGCTTTCTGTCTGACGGTTTATTTCATGGTGCTGGCCATTGAATATATTCCGCTTGTTCTTGAAAATCGCAAGATTGACAAAGTGCCGTTTTTTCATAATCTGGGCCACAACATGCATGAAATCATGGCGGTGTTTGCCGCTACGGGGGCCTTTTTGTCCTTTTTCCACCAGGGTTCTTTAGGTGGGGTGCCCGGTGTCATGTTCGGCCGTCCTTTCGGCTTTCGGGAAGGGGTATTGGTCTGGCCCTGGACATTTTTTCTGTTCACCTGGTCCGCGGCTGCCTTTGGGCCGTGCTTTACCATATGGATTACCAAAATAACGGAAACCATCACCCGCAAAAAGCTGGTCAAGGACAATGTGATTGATCTTTTGGCCAAAATATCCGGCTGGATGATATTTTCCTATATTATTGCCAAGATCGTTGATACCCTGTACTGGGCCAACGTCACTGCACCTTCGAAAGGATTTACCTTCTGGGATTTTTACACCAGCAGCTCGGGCTCAGCCTATGGGATCTGGATCTTTGTTCTCGAAGTCGGCATCTGCGGAGTCCTGCCGGCCCTGATTTTGATTACGCCCAAGCTCCGTCAAACCCAGTCAACCCTCTGGCTGGCCCTCACTCTGGCGGTGATCGGCGTGTGTCTGAATCGTTGGGTGATGGTGCTGCAGGTCCTGGCCATTCCGGTACTGCCGTTCGAAGACTGGTTTACCTATTTGCCGAGCTGGCAGGAAGTCGCCACCACTATTTTACCGGTGGCTTACGGTGTTATTATGATTTCGACATCTTATCGCTATCTGCCGATTTTTCCCCAGGAGCGGGAATTAAATCCAATTGATGATCCGGCAGCGGCAGCTGAAATTGCCGAGTCCGAAGCGCAAACGGACGATTCCGGACCCGAGCCCGAATTGAGTCCGGCTGAATCCTAGTGAGGGTAAGCGTTAAATTGGCAAGCCGTACAATCAGATTCTGAGGCTTGGCTCTTTTAGAAAAATATTTATTACCACGAAGGACACGAAGTTCACAAAGATTTGGAAAAAAATGATAAAGTTGTTCTTCGAATTCTTCGTGATCTTCGTGGTTTAAATTCTCTCTGGTTCCGGCCGCTCTGGATCGGTCGGTATATCACTTACGTTTTTAAGAAACCGTAGGGAGGAAATGCATGTTTCCGTTTAGCTTTGAATGGATCTGGGACGCAGGACATTTGGTGTTTCATGGGGGGCTTTGGTACGCACTGACCATACTCGGCCTCGGAATAACCTATTGTATCATCAAAGCCGCTCTGGATACCGGCAAAGGAAAAGGCAGTCAGCATCACTGATACTAAAATTTATAAATTTCAGCAAGCGCTTCCCCGACCTCAACAGGGCAGCGCTTTTTTGTTTTGATATACCTCAACTAAAATTATATAGATGGTCGAAATCGCGGTTAGCGTGAAATATTCACCACGAAGGCACAAAGGTCACAAAGGGTATCTAAGATTAACTATGATTCATTTTTCTTTGTGTTCTTTGTGCCTTTGTGGTTATCCAATGAGATTTTCACTTTAACCAAATGAGGGGTTTGGATGGATAAGATATTAGTCGAAGGCGGGCGTCCGCTAAAAGGTCAGGTACGAATCAGCGGTGCCAAAAATGCGGCGCTGCCCATATTGGTCTCTTCTCTGTTAGCCGAAGGATCCAATACCTATTCAAATGTCCCTGATTTAAGAGACGTTGAAAGTATTAAGCAACTGCTCTGCAATCTGGGTGCCCGCGCCGAAGCTCATGGCCATAAGGTTCACGTAGATACCGGACGTATCCTCAGCTATGAAGCACCCTATGACCTGGTACGAAAGATGCGGGCGTCCATACTGGTCTTGGGGCCCATGCTGGCCCGCCTGCAAAAGGCCAGAGTTTCCCTGCCGGGCGGATGTGCGATCGGCGCACGTCCGATTAACCTTCATCTGAAAGGATTGGCCCAGCTTGGCGCCGATATTATACTGGAACACGGCTATGTCCAGGCGGAGGCCAAAAAGTTAAAAGGAGCCGATATTTACTTTGACACTGTAACGGTCACCGGCACCGAAAACCTGATGATGGCCGCTGTTTTGGCCGAAGGCACCACCATTTTGGGCAACGCGGCCCGCGAGCCCGAAGTCGTTGCCCTGGCCGAGGTGCTCAACAAAATGGGGGCTGAAATTCAGGGTGCCGGGACGGCTGTAATTACCATAAGCGGAGTAACCTCTTTGAAGCCGGTATCGGTGTCTATTATTCCGGATCGAATCGAAACGGGTACATTCATGATTGCCGCGGCGCTGACTCACGGAGACCTTACCCTGGTTGATTGCGAGCCGGATCATGTGGGCGCCTGTATCGACAAGTTGCGGCGCGCCGGCGTCAGGATCAGCGTCAGTGAAAAAACCATCCATGTTGACGGCAATGATGAAATCAACAGTGTGGACGTTAAAACGCAACCCTACCCGGGCTTTGCGACGGATATGCAGGCCCAGTTCATGGTGCTGATGAGCATCGCCAACGGCACCAGCATCATTTCTGAAACTATTTTTGAAAATCGTTTTATTCATGTCAGCGAATTGAAGCGCATGGGTGCTGATATTAAGATTTCAGGCAATACCGCCATGGTTAAAGGCGTACACGGCTTATCGGCCGCCCCCGTGATGGCCACCGACCTTCGAGCGAGCGCATCCTTGATCCTAGCCGGCCTGGTGGCTGAAGGTCAGACTGAAGTTAGCCGCGTCTACCATCTGGACCGGGGCTATGAAGCCATTGAAAAGAAATTCTCCGAACTGGGAGCCGCCATCAAGCGGGTAAAATAAAGTGGTTCGATAATTCAAAATTTTTCAACGGACGACCGACCAC
>Ga0255055_10001199_pt1 | contig 19369 bp, 10 predicted proteins | sample JV7_2_27_MG_FD_188633 | JGI IMG/M metagenome (GOLD analysis project Ga0255055, IMG submission 188633) | Seawater microbial communities from Jervis Inlet, British Columbia, Canada - JV7_2_27 | ecosystem: Environmental > Aquatic > Marine > Inlet | place: Canada: British Columbia | collected...
CTGAGAAGCAAAAGATTGAAATTACACAGCGGGTAGGGCACTCATAAGCCCCGGCTTAGGTTTATTCAACACATGGAAAAATTTAGTGGGATCCCCCGGACTCACATAAATTTGATTCCATATTATTATGGAAAGTATTTTGTTTTTGATTATGAGAATGTGAGATTTATTATTTTGGATTCAGACAAGTCATCAAGCTCTGGAGAGCAGCTTACGATGCTAATTAATGCATTAAAGAATAATTCAAGGCAATGGCTGATAGCGGTTTGGCATGATCCAATTTTTGATTTTGGGGAAAAACAATACGAAGATAAATTTCATGATACGTGGGGTATTCCACTTTATCAATTCGGAGCCGATTTCTTTTTCGTTGGTGATGCTCATTATTATGTGCGAACTAAAAAATTAAAATTAAATGGCGATATCAATCCACCCCTTGATCTGGAAAATGGAATTGCACAAATTGTTGTTGGAAATGGAGGCGCTTCAATGGATGTTCCCGTTCCTGACCATGATAACAATGAATATATGCTTGAAAGTTACTCTACTGCGAAAGAACAATTTGGTTACTCGGAATTGCATTTCAAAAATGATAGTTTATTTTACAGGCATATTTTCCGCGACGGAACAGTTTATGATCAGGCAATTTATACTCCGAATTTAAAAGGAAATATTAATGAGGTTCATGACTTAGCTTCATTTCCATCAGGGTTTGGACTAAATCAAAATTACCCAAATCCATTTAAATTTTCAACAATAATCAAATTTGACATTCCTGAAAAAACTAATGTGAATTTGGAAATTTTTGATTTTCTTGGCAAAAAGATAGCTGTTCTCATTGAAGGAAAAAGCTATGATGCTGGCACATATTCGGTTGTTTGGGATAGGCGAGATTTTAACGGAGAAGTGGTTTCTAATGGAGTTTATTACTATAGGCTTTCCACACCGGAATTCACAAAATCTTTAAATATGATTCTGCTCAAATAGTATTTATAAGCACTGAGAAATTACTTTATTACAACGAGTTTTTTGCGAATTTCTTTGCTACCCAGGTTAACCTGAACCAAATAAATACCAGAAGTCCATTCAGAAATATCCATATCAATATCATTGCTGAATTCGAACGGCAACTCCTTGTTCCAGATTGGGTGTCCACCAATACTATATATCGTTATCGAACCGCTCATTGCACGGTCTGTTTCCACATGGATCATCAGATGATTTATCGCTGGATTTGGACGGAGAGTAACATTGAGTGTTTCAGATATCTCCGTCTCTGCTAGTTTTGTGGCAGTTGAATCATTAAATGTGAAATGATGAGTTCCCGGTGGGATGTCTACCTTCAGCCAGCCTTCACCGGAATTTTTTTCAGGGACCAGTTCCTTGTTGATGTACAAACCAGTAATTCCCGGATTATAAAAAGTGATTTCACGGATTGCAGAGGCGATTATTGATCCCTCAACCTGTGTCGCATAAATACTAATATTACCGTCCGACATGTAGCCGTAGTCCCCCATCCTGAATGAACTGGAACCCGATGTAAAATAGAAACCGGGGATTTCCTGGTTCATACGAACTATGGCACTACCCCCTGTAAAGGAAAAAAAACCAGCATTTGTTTCTTCCTCGGTAGAAGCTGTGACAGCATAATCAGTGATGTAAGCATTATGTTCTATTGAAACTCCTGTAAAACCTGCGTCGTCAAATCTTTCCATTGTAGATTTGGCATGCTCCTGATCATGGGGAAATAGAACTGTGGTAATTTTCGCCTTTCCATTTGCATCCAAATTGTATTTTGCATCAATGTATCTGCCAACGAATGAAGCTCCGCTACTCATATTTGCCAATACCCCCTCTTTCAGCGTTACGGACATTGGAGGCGTTCCAATAAAAACCGAAAGATGAACATTATTATCGCTCCAGGTAATCGGATTAATGTTAGAGGTATATTCAGTATTCTCAGTCACCGGAAGGCAATTATTGGCATTTGGATGCCAGTAAACATTGCAAGTTTCACCGGTGCCTCCTTCCAACTCATCAAAAACAACCCAGTAACCGGGCAAATTGACTTTTGGGTGAATAAATTGAAAATGTCTGATATGATTTCCATAATAAGGCAAAGTATAAACGCCAGAACGGTTTGAAAGGCCTTTAGCATAGTCAATATCATTCCCCGTAAAACCTTCACCAATACCACCTCCGAATTTTCTAATATGACTCTCACCATTAATCGTTGCTGTATTTCCTGAACGTGAATCGTCATGTCTGTATTCCCAGGAGAATCCAAGCAGGTCCTGATCTATTTTAGCGGCATAACCCGAATTGCGCAAAACATGCTCCCCATAAGCACATAAATGCAGCGCATTTACATCGAAGTGGGCATGCCAATCAGCTCCTTTGATATTCCACATGGCACCTGCCATATCATCATTGTTACCAGCCCCTTCCAGGAACCAGGCCCCGCCATCAGGAAATATTCTGCTTGCAGGTATTGTTGGATCACCAGGGCTCTCCGTAATTGTCAGGTATGAAAGCAATGTACCGGTAGGTTCTTCCGATTGATAAGCCCAGGAAGCATAGCCCCTAGCAAGATCTGAAAACCTTCCCGCCCTGAAACCAGCATCCCTTCGATACCATCGATCCGATCCGGAATCTCCAAATGTGTAACTTTTGCGAAATGGTGAGATTGAATATCCATATAGCCATTCAAAGAATTTTATCATTCTGTTATCCGAATAAGTTTTCTTAACTCCTGTAAAATCAAGCACATCCAAAAAATAAGCCTTGGCGAAACGGTCGTAATTTAAACGTGCTGCCGGGTAACTGCTCCCATTGTAACCGACACCATCGGGACTAGTTTGTGTAACGAACTCCGGGTAGTATCGTAGTGCATAGAAAAGCTCACTTTGGCTGTATAATTCCCAGGTGCCAAGTATCCCGAAAGCGTTTAATTTCCATGAAGATATATTAATTTTGAATATCCTGTCGGAGATAATCGCTTCATACGAAGCTCTTTTTTCAATATCCAAATCATCGTACATGATGTCCATTGCAATTAAGCAGACAAAATAACAACTACCAATGGCCTTTGCCTGAGAACTGGATTGGTCATCTCCTAAAAGAAGATCGGTATCCTCATCAATTTTATCTAAAATCGCTTCTGTATTTTGAATATAAGTTTCTTTATTATCCTGATCCAAAATGTAGAGTAAGGCGTTAGCAGCTACCAGGTTTTGAATATTCACACAGTTTGTAGTTAGGTTAGTTGTTGTGATGTAGGTTTTATCAAAAGCAACTTGCGCATTATTTTTCATCTTACTCCAGGGATAGGTATCCTGTTTCATTATAAGTTCAGCGTACTTGTCTTTAGAAGTCAACAGAAAGGGGTGGTCTTTTACTTCTTGTGAATAACAAAATAATACACTAGTAATGCCAAGAAATAAAGCGAGAATCTTGTTCATATTAGCTCTCATTTTGGGGGTTTGGAAAATTAATTTTTCGGACTTGCTACATTTATGGTGTACATTCCGTACAAACTGAACAGCTGTTAATCGACCATTAATATATCAAAAATCGCCCAATAAACATGTTACTTTTTGAGGGAAGTCAGTTGGAAACGTCAATAATTTATTGAATTTATGATATGGCGATTGAGTAAAGTAAATACACATATTGATTATTTCATTATGTGTCAGAATCTTATTGATTTCGTATGCTATACAACAAATTGGCGATTACAAAAGTCAATGGAATATAAATGTAACAATAAGAAATACAATTAGATAGCCTATAATAATAACATGTAAATAACATGTTATTACTTGAAAACTATGAATGAAATATGATATATTAAGTTATATTAAGCTAGATGAAAAACTTTCCCCAAACCTTACCTCTCGCATTTCTGTTTAGTTTTGCACTCCTTTTCTCTTCCTTTGCACAAACAGGAACAGGCAATATTTTAGGTCGTATATCTGATGAAAACGGTCAGCCCCAGGTAGGTGCTACCATTTTTATTGAGGAATTATCACTTGGAACAATTGCTGACGCAAACGGGAATTATCAGCTCCTGGGCGTTCCGGCTGGAAAACAAAAAGTGGAAATCTCATTTATCGGGTATATCACCGAGGAGTTTGAGGTTGAAATATCCAGGGGAGAAGTTTATAAACTGGATAAGCAAATGGTAGTTTCCACTGCAGAAATACTGGAGGTGGTTGCATATGGACAGGCCAGGGGACAGCTTGCAGCCATTAACCAGCAACTAAATGCAAAAGGGATTACTAATGTGGTATCCGGTGAAAAGCTGCGGGAACTGCCGGATGTAAATGTGGCTGAAGCAATCGGAAGGCTGCCGGGACTTATGGTTGAGCGAAACCGGGGGGAAGGACAGAAGATTATCATCCGTGGTCTGGCACCGAAATACAATACCATTTCCATAGGTGGACATATGGCCCCTGCAACATCCCCTGACGACAGAAGTACAGACCTGAATATGATCTCCCCGGAAATACTTGGGGGCGTGGAAGTTCAGAAAGCAAATACTGCTGACAAGGATGCCGATGGACTCGGGGGTACGGTCAACCTTACTTTGCGAGAAGCACCTACAGGTCTGAAAGCGAGTGCGCAAGTGCTAATGGGTTACAGCGGACATTCAAATAAGCTAAGTAATTTTAAAGGATCCTTCTATGTGAGCAACCGGTTTTTCAAGGACAAACTTGGGATAATGGTAACGGGCAACGCAGAGACTGCAGAACGGAACTCAGACAAAATGGAAGTTGACTATCAGGTGCAGGGGATTCCCGATTATGATGCAGGTGAAATATTTATACAACCATGGATTACCTCGGTTGAAATGCAGGCAAATGTTGAAGACAGAAAACGTGCCGGGGGAAGTCTGTTATTGGATTGGAAATTGGGAGAATCATCAACCATCAAATTGAGCAATTTTATTGGATATCTGGACAGAGATATTTATGACAGGACAAAAAACTACAGTCTGACCAACACTAGAATTAATATACGACAGTATCAGGAAGAGATTAATCAACTCCTTTTTTCAAATGCATTAGAGGGTAAGCATTTTGTTTTGGGATCCGTCCTGGATTGGGGTGCTTCCCGTTCACAATCCATCAATAAGAAACCCCACGGAACCAGGTTTGATTTCAGGCAACAATCTGCTTTTGTTGGATTTACATCCGGCTCATCATTTGATATGGGCCCTCCCGAACTGGTGCCCTCACCGGAAAACCTGAATGAGTCAATGGATCAGTTTTATTTCTATGAATCAAGAAATTTAACCTACGATGCAAATGAGATTGAATCCAGTTTTTTTCTGAACCTGCAGACACCTTTCAGATTGGGTAATATTTCGGGATATATTAAAATCGGAGCAAAACACAGGTACAAACACAGGGAAAGAACAAATAAACGTACGGGCAGAAGAATTGATTATCCCCAGGAAGTACAGGATTTTCTTGCAGCATATCCAGGTTATACACTGACAACGGAAGGGACAATCGGGAAATTACAACTGCTTAATTTTTTGGATAAAGACTACGTTCCCAACTATTTCATGGAGAGTAAATATGAGTATCTTGCAGTAGACGAAGTAATTGACAGAGAGCAGATTGCCGGTATATATGACAATTATTTAGAGGAATGGGAATATTTCATTGGTGCCGGGGCGAAAGATGATTATGTAACAGATGAATCCATTCAGGCCTATTACCTGATGTCGGAGATCAACTTTGGGAAGTATATCACCTTTATCCCTGGTATCCGGCTGGAAAAGACATATCTGGATTACGATGCCTATATCGCAGAATCTATCCCTGATGGCACCAATAGAGATGAGCCGGTAGAATTTAGAGACACTTCAGCTTCAAACAGCTATCACCATTTCCTGCCCCAGATCCACCTGAGGATCAAACCAACAAACTGGTTCGATATACGACTTGCATATACAAATACATTATCACGGGCCGATTACAGTCAACTTGCCCCAAAAGAGATAATTAATCCTTCTGCCCAAACGGCCGAAGTAGGAAATACGGAATTGGATCCTGCTTCATCAGAAAATTTTGATATAATATTCACTTTCTTTCAGCCACGCTTTGGATTGTTTACTGTGGGGGGGTTCCAAAAAAACATTGATGGATTTCTGTGGACAAGAACCGCGCTCATACGTCCCGGTACGGATACAGATCCGGAATTATTGAAATTATCCAACAGCACAATCGGTTACCAGGTCTCCTATCCCTTAAATAATAAAAACAAGTCAACCATTAAGGGGATTGAGTTTGATCTCCAGACGAATCTTGATTTTTTGCCCGTAAAAGGTTTTGTCTTTAATGCGAACTTCACCATAATGAAGTCGGAAACAAAATACTCCGAAACGCTTATTGAAAGGGTACTTAATCCGGATTATGGTGTAATCCCATTTGCGCCAAGGGTCATCCTGGTGAATTATGACACAGCTTATGTGGACAGGCTCCTATCCCAACCAAATTACCTGGCCAATGTGGGACTCGGTTATGAAAACAAAAAATGGGGCACTTCGGTACGTTTATCGTTCAACTTTCAGGACGATATACTCACCAGGGAACAAAGAAGACCGGATGCCGCAGACAAAGAAGCAACCCTTGAGTTTCATCGCTGGGATTTCCAGCTCAACCAGAGATTAACCAAAAAACTTTTTCTTAACGTAAACGTTTCCAACATATTTAATCAGCCCGATCATTCAGTCAGGTTAATTACCGGGTATATTAAGGAACTTGAATATTACGGGTATCTGGCCCAGATAGGACTTAAATATAATTTTTAACTAAACTACTTGTTATGAAAAAAAATTACTTATTATTCTTTATCGGAATTCTGATTCTCAGTGTTCCGGCTTTCGGACAAAAAACGGTTGTTGTTGTTGAGCCTGATCCCGGTGTGGAGATCGGGGCTCTTAATGATGCTATTGCAGCTGCCGAAACGGCAGGAACTGCAGGCAACACCATTTTTGAGCTCAGAAGAAATGGTATTTACTATCTTAATGGCAGCATCGCCCATTCCGGATATGCACTTCACATCAGAACAGAAGCAGGAACCGGATCAAAGGCTGTTCTTCAGCCTTCTGTTGACGAAACAGGTGCTTCCGACAAACATTTTAAGGTAAGCGGGGACCTTATCCTTGAACAGGTTTATATTCTGGGAAGGGATGAAATAGGGGGAATGGTTACTCAACCAATCGATGTATTAGGAGGCAATTGCAGGATTATGGTTGATAATTGTGTTATGGACTATTCATCTCAGTCTCTTGTTGCTACACATTCCGCGGATAATGCAGTTTTTGTTAAAAATTCAATATTGAGAAACTGTCTCAGACCTCCTAATCCCTCCAATGGCAGGGTGATCGATACAAGAGGTAATGGAAATGATACTCTATGGATTTCAAATAGCACTATTTACAATAATGGGGCTACTCAGTTACGCTCAGACGGTGGGGCTACTCTGTACGCAAAATTTGACCACAATACCGTTTTTCAAACCAGCTTCAACCATAATATGGCTTTGGATTACATGAAAGAAGCGCACATCACGAATAATATTTTTTACAACTTTTTATACAGAGGTAACAATAAAGATCATGACCAGTTTTTCAGATGTGATTCAATAGCTGTAGGTATTGTAACAGCACTTGGTTATGATGACTCTGACAGGTACTTTGATGTAAGCAATAACAACTGGTATGTTGATGACACAATCGGGTACATTATGGATGAATACGGTCCTGATAGTCTCTACATGTTTTATGATTGGGATCCTAATGATTTGGATACAATTTGGTACAGGGAAGCATTGCGTACAAACTGGTTTGCATCAGATTCAATTCTTGCACTCAACGAACCTCTGGGTGTACCTGACATGATACCTTTCATTGCGAATGGTCAGGTAGATACTACTGGTCTTTTCAGGGAAGAACTTACATTTGAAAATCCTCCTCCTCTAAACCTTGATTATTGGAAATTTTACACCGAAAATGCATTTCAAATAAGCGGCATGAATCCTCCAAATCCTTTTGCTGATGAAGACCCACTTGTATTGGGCGAAGTTCAGACAGGTGCATATAATTTCCGTTATAATACAGATTCACGTTCTTATACCGCTGCGGATGGTGGTTTACCGCTTGGTGCTTCAATATGGTGGCAGCCGGCAACTTCTGCAGAGGATATTAAATTGAACAAAAATAATGCAGTTAGGACCTTCCCTAACCCATTTGATAGCCAGGTGACATTTTATATTGATTCAAGGGAAACGTCCTCAGTAAAAATCCAGGTCTTCGACTTGTTAGGAAAAGAACTGCATGCTGTAAATAAAACAGTAATTAAAGGAAATAATCAGGTCATTGTTAACCTTGATGATATTTCCAATTCCGGCGTGCTCTTGTATAAGATAAATTTTGAAACCAAGAGTGGTCTGAAATCAATATCTTCTGGTAAATTAATTAAAAAGTAAACCAGAATATTAAATTATTCAATTGGTTGGGGCCTGCAAGCTGGTTCCAACCAATTGTTTTCATTCAGTACGGCAAAATAAGCATTCATGTACAGCAAGTGGAACCAAATATTCCTTTTTGTTCTTTTCTTTCTATTTATTGCTGCAGAATCTTACGGGGGATCCAATGATGTTGTATTGCTGATTGTTCACGACAGAGAAATAACAATGGATGAATTCCTATATAACTTTCATAAGAGCAACAAGGTATTGAATCAACAAAATATTGATGAATTTCTTGAGTTATTTGTCAATTTTCAACTTAAACTTGCTCAGGCCAGAGAGGCTGGAATTCACCATAACATCGGTTTTATAAATGAAATGACTGAATATAGATTACTGCTTGCAGCTCCATATCTCACTCATAGAGAAAAGGAACAGGAATTCGTGCGTGAAGCTATTGAGCGATTAGCTTTTGAGGTAAATGCAAGTCATATAATTTTAAAACTAGAACCAGGAGTCAGCCCCGAAGACACTTTAAAAGCCTATACACAAGCAATTCAGATCCGAAATCGCATCATGGATGGTGAACCATTTGAACAATTAGCGCTTGCTACATCGGGTGATCATAAGATTGTCAGAGATTCAGGAAAGCCTGGCTATTTTACAGCATTTCAAACTGTATATTCATTTGAATCAGCTGTTTACAATATGAATTCGGAGGAAATATCCATGCCGGTAAGATCGAATTTTGGGTACCATATCATAAGGCTTAATGATAAGCGAAAAGCGATGGGAGAAATTAAAAATGAGCAGGAAGTAAAAGAATTAATATATGATGCAAAGGATGAAAGAACTCAAATGATCGAAAATGCTTTTGTTGAAAAACTAAAGATCGATTGGAGTTTCGTTGAAAATCTGGACGCGCTTGAAATTATCAACAAACTTGCTGATGAAAGAGTCTATGAAGGAAACTGGATCGCTCCTGCTAATCATTCCTTTGATGAGCCACTATTTTATATCGACGGTAAGAGGGTGTACCAGAAAGATTTTATCAGTTTCATGTCGGGTCAGGAAACATTATACAGGAATTTGTCAGTTAGTGAATATATCTTCTCACTTTATCAGAAATTCGTTTCATCCAGGCTGATCACATATGAGAATTATAAACTGGATGAGAAATACCCTGAATTCCGTTTTCAATTACAGGAATACAGGGATGCTATGCTTTTACTCGCAATCACTAGGCAAAAAGTATGGTCAAAGGCAGAGTCAGATAGTGTTGGAATTAAGGAAGCACATGATGTTATCATTGCTGATAACCAGATCTACCTGATGAAAAACTGGGTTGACGAGTTACGCAGCACATATAATGTTCAAATTAATGAGGCGGTTTTATCATCAATTAATAAAAAATAGTAACCAAAATTCTTATTTATTAACAAACACCTTTAAATTATGAAATCAAAATTTTATTATCGATTAACATGGGTTTTTGTGTTAAGCATAATGTTTACGCTTATCGCATCTTCACAGACCACTATTAAAGTTCGGGTAAATGCATCCGAAGATGATGCTGAAGAAATTTTAGCCGATAAAGTGGAACCGGATGGCTCGGGTACCCTCCCCATGGGAGACATTGACCTTGGGAGTTCAGACCTGGAATTGGGTACTGAGGTTGACGGAGCCCCGCAACTTATTGGAATGATTTTCAGGGATGTGCAAATTCCGGAAGGCGCAACCATTCTGAATGCATATGTTCAATTTCATGTGGACGACGACAATGACGATTCAATAACGAATACCATATTCGGAGCTTTAGAGGCTAATATTGACAGTTCTTTTAAAGAGGAACTTTTTAATATTTCCAGCCACCCCAGAACAGTAGATACAGTGGCCTGGACGCCTCCACCATGGTTGAATATACATGAAGAAGGACCGGATCAACAAACACCTGATATAAGTTCGATAGTATCCGAAATTACTTCACTCGACGGATGGGCCCCGGGAAATAGTTTAATGATAATGATAACAAATCCCACCCTGGTAAAAGAGCACAGGGAAGCTGAATCATTCGATGGAGAGGAGGAAAGTGCTCCACAACTGGTTGTCACCTTTACCTATACGCCTACAACCACTATTGAAGTCCGGGTTAATGCATCCGAAGATGATGCTGAAGAAATTTTAGCCGATAAAGTGGAACCGGATGGCTCGGGTACCCTCCCCATGGGAGACATTGATCTCGGGAGTTCAGACCTGGAATTGGGTACTGAAGTTGACGGAGCCCCGCAACTTATTGGAATGATTTTCAGGGATGTCCAAATTCCGGAAGGCGCAACCATAAGGAATGCATATGTTCAGTTTCATGTGGACGACGACAATGACGATTCAATAACGAATACCATATTCGGAGCTTTGGAAGCTAATATTGACAGTTCCTTTAAAGAGGAACTTTTTAATATTTCCAGCCACCCCAAAACAGTTGATACAGTGGCCTGGACGCCTCCGCCATGGTTAAATATACATGAAGAAGGACCGGATCAGCGAACACCTGACATAAGTTCTATAATCACCGAAATTATTTCACTCGAAGGTTGGGCCGCAGGAAATAGTTTAATGATCATGGTAACGAATCCTACCCTGGTAAAAGAGCACAGGGAAGCTGAATCATTCGATGGAGAGGCGGCAAGTGCTCCAAAATTGGTTGTTGAGTTTGATGAAGTACCCAAACCAATCGAGATTCTCATTGCTGATGGCAATGATGACGCTGAAGAATATATCGATACGGCCGGAGCTGAACTTGGAGGAATGGACACCGGTAGCTCTGATCTGGAGCTTGGCAGGGACGGAACGGTCGCAGGCGGTGATAACGGGGCACAGGCAGTTGGTGTTCGTTACATCCTTCCTGTGGGACATGGCGCAACCATCTCGGAAGCTTATTTACAGTTTTCAGCCGATCAGGTATCTACTGGGCCATTGACATTGGAAATCTATGCTGAGGCCGCCGACAATGCTACAGCCTTTACTGAAGACAATAGCAATATTACCAGCAGGGCAAAAACGACGGCTATGGTAGAATGGACTCCTCCTGACTGGGAAACTCAACATGCTGTAGCTGACTCTCAAAAGACAGTAGATATTTCTCCGGTTATCCAGGAAGTTGTTTCCCGTTATGGATTTGTTAAGGGGAATGCTATAGTCATTGTCCTTACCCCGACTATTGTTGATGATACTATTGGCTTCAGGGAATCAGGGGCCTTTGAAGATGGCGGAGATCCCCCACCATCTCTTCATCTCACATATGTCGGAGGGGCGCCATCCGTGAATGCTTCGTTAGCCGGTCTGACTATTGATGTCGGTACGCTTGACCCGGTTTTTGATCCGGCTACACTTGACTATACAGTATTATTACCTCCTGGAACTGTTGCGGTAACTGTTACTGCTGAAGCAACTGATAGCAATGCTACTGTGGTCGAAGAAGAAGCACTTATTGATGTCTCATCATTAAGTGCTGAAGCAACTGTTGTTGTAACTGCAGAGGACGGTACTACCATTCTGACCTATACGATTACAATGACAGTATCAACTGTTGGAATTGAAAAGGTGGATCCTGTGAGCAATATCCGTTTTTATCACAATTCACTTACTGAGGAGTTAAAGGTTTTCAATACCTCAGATGTTGAGATGCTGGAGATTTACAGCATAACCGGAAAAATGCTCCACAGTATGAAAACTCGTAATCAGGAATCTCTTGATATAAGCACCGGTAATCTTTCACATGGTGTTTATCTGGTACGGATGAAACTTTCATCAGACAGAATACAAACAGGCAAGTTTGTCAAGTAATCCTTTGTTGAATTAACCAAAGTCAAAAGAGGGTGTCCAATTATGGGTACCCTCTTTTTTTATCTAATCAGATATGACTCCTGGCAAGTGCATGGTGGCTTACTCCTGAAAAATCCTCTCAGGGGCTATCCACCACTCCCGGATCCATTTCGAACAAAGAGGTGGGTGAGATTCGGTTAATGTGTAACAGGTCAATGCTCATAGAATTGCGGTGCAATCCCTGTATCTTAAAACAGGCTTCAAAATAAACTGTTTCCTGATTATCAGCATGTAATATCTGTTCGAATGATCTCAATGTTTCTGCATTTGTGAAATAATCCATTGTTGCAATCAGCCCTATATCCCTCACAGATAGAAATATGAATATATCATGTTTACCTGATCCGGGCAGTTTTGTTACCACACAGTAGTCCGTTTCATAGGCATCATCAATATCAGAAGAGATCAAGGGAAAATAATGAAAAACCGAATCCATTTCCAACTCATGAAACTTAAGGTCTGCGGGATATAAATTATATTTGAAGTTGGAATTTTTGGTAAGCTGGCCGAGCATTCCAAGCGATTTAAAGGATCCAATATATACGATATTATTGTTCTTGAGATTTTGCCACTGGAACTCCGAAGTAAGGATGATCTGGAAATCCACTCCTGCTGAATGCATGATCCTCCCAAGCTCATTGATGCAAATTGCTGCATACTTACCCATGAAAGTATGTTTTGTCCTGGTAAGTGTTTCATTGTATTCCGGGTAATTGAGAAGGAATTTATCAAAATTGCTTTCAGAATTAATCCTGACGTCCCTCAAAAATCTGGCCCTGTCAGAAAAAGTCACATCCTTTAATAGATAGTAGTCTCCGATAACAACGACCAGCGGGACTTCCTTGCTCATAAAATCTTTCCAAATTGATCTGGAATATATGCTATTTGCTATCCTGGAATTAGGAGCAGGACTGAGCCGGAGAAAAAATATATCAGCAATTATCAAAAGAGCAATAACCGATCCTATTACGATAAATAACCTGCGATCAAAAACCCTTCGAATTTCCTTTTTCTTAATAAACTCAACTTTATATCTTCCCTTTGGAATTTTAAACTGGATCTTATCGGTTTTCCCTTCATTTATATAATAGGAGTCCAGCTTCTTTCTCACATTATGGATGTACACCCGGATATTAGATTCACCCAGGGTGTCGTCCTTCATCTCCAATCCAAATAATTCCATGGCGATGGTTATCTCTTTAGGGACATTCCCTTCAAGGGTTGAATTCACCAAATATTCCAGCAGTTTTTGATACTTTGAGGAATTCTGAAATTCAGAGCTCTGAAGAACTTTGGACAAATATGTTTGAATATCACCAGCCATACAAATGATTGTCTGGGCAATTTATGAAAATTTCCCGTAGTCTTAATATTTTAATTTGGAGATCATTGTTGGTTTCTGCCTGTTTTGCATCTTCTGTGGAGGGTATTTAATAATTGTAAGTAGTTACTATCCGCTACCAACCTTACAATATTACTAACTTGGCAATGATTGATGTCCCTTCATCCGATCTTGCTTTTTGCCAGACATTCTTTTAAGACCAGGTTCTTCCTGTGCTGCGGCCGGCAACAATCAAATGTTCCTCGCGATTAACGCTTCCTGCCGTCTAGCATCGTTTACATTCCCACCGAAATAAGTGCTATCCAACAGCTCTTCAAAATTTGGATTCATCTTAACAATGACAGCATCATCCGCACCCGCATTTTCGGGTTGAATGGCAACGATTGTCACAGGAAAATCAATTGAATTACTTATTCTGACACGCAACTCAGAGCAGGAATCCCAACATATCACTAAAAATTACCTGACATTGGATAGCAAAACCAGCATGGTCTGTGAGTAAGTGTTAATGTCTGAGCCCCCGACTTGTCGGGGGAGAGTTGTAACACGCATCGAACAGAGGTATGCTGGTCTTGCCTTTAACTATTATCTTGTGAAACAATTTTTAGTGGTATTCAGAGTTCATTATTAACACATTAGGTATTTTTACCTACCCAATAATCCCAGGCCTTTGAAAAGAAGGATTATCATTATCATCTGCCTGTTTCTTAGCCTGTCCTCGTTTGCCCAGGATCTGTCCGGTCTCCGGTCCAGGTACATCCAGCTTACAGGAGACAGCGTGAAACTGGACAGCCTGATGATCCTTCCGGGTTCAGCTTTTCTTTTTGACCGGGAAAACAACAGGATCCCTGACAGCCTCTATGATGTTCTGCCGGTTGACGGCACATTAGTAGTACACCCGTCCCTGCTCGATACAAGGGTGATGGTAAAATATCGTGTACTCGCACCTGCCCCCTTCCAGCCCTATTATCATAAAGATCCATCGAACCTGCAGGAAAAGGTCCAGGGCCAGCCCGCAGATCCCTTCCGGATAAGCCCTGAGGATCTTCAGCAGGGAGGTTATTATACCTATTCTGAATTGAATAAACGGGGCAGCCTGTCCCGCGGCATCACCTTTGGCAACAACCAGGATGTGGTGGTAAATTCCAACCTGAACCTGCAATTGACCGGGAAGATCAGTGAAAATCTGAATATTCTTGCCGCCATATCCGATAATAATATCCCTATCCAGCCAGAAGGTTATTCTCAACAGATCAGTGAATTTGACAGGGTCTATATCTCCGTGTTCAATGAACAATTGGGACTGGTGGCAGGTGATTTTGAGCTGACCGGATCTCCAGGCATGTTTATGAATTTTTATAAACGGTCCAAAGGGGCCATGTTCAATGGTAAGTTCAAGCTGGGAAATACTGACAAAGATAATTTCAAAACCACGGTGAGCGGAGCCATTTCCAAGGGAAAGTTCAGCAAAAATTCCTTTATGGGGATAGAAGGGAATCAGGGGCCCTACAAGCTCCAGGGAATCAATCATGAGCAATTCATCACAGTGCTTGCAGGTTCTGAACGTGTTTACATAGACGGAAGATTGCTGACAAGGGGAATCAATAATGATTATACTGTGGATTACAACAACGCCGAGATCACCTTTACACCCATGCAGACCATTACAAAGGACAGGCGTATCATTGTTGAATTTGAGTACACGGAAAGAAGTTATGCAAGATTTCTACTGTATACGGCCAATGAATACAAAACCAAAAACGGGACTTTCTTTTTTAATGTTTTCTCTGAGCAGGATGACAAGAACCAGACCCTGCAACAGGATCTCTCCGAAGAAGAAAAGTATTTCCTGTCACAAATCGGGAATGACATTGATAAGGCGGTGGTACCAAGGATAGACAGTGTTGGCTATAATGAAAATGAAGTCCTGTACAGGAAAACCGACAGCCTGGTAATTGACTCCACCTACCGAGAGGTGTATATCCATTCAAATGACCCTGAACTGGCAGTTTACCGCCTGCGGTTCAGTTATGTCGGGGAGGGGAATGGGGACTACCTGCCGGAAAATTCTGTGGCCAATGGAAAGGTGTTCCGTTGGTATGCACCTGAGAATGATATCAGGCAGGGTAGTTATGCACCGGTGGTTTTGCTGGTCACTCCGAAAAAGAAGCAGGTGATCAGCGTGGGAGGATCACAAGCGCTGGGATCCATGACCCGGACCAATTTTGAATTTGTACTTTCCAATAATGACCTTAATACTTTTTCCAACATGGGTAAAGAGGAAAACCTTGGTTATGCGGTGAACCTTGAACTCTACCAGGAAATGCTGAAAAGGGATACTTCCCGCATCCAGTTAAGGGGGCTGGCTGGTTACAGGCATATCAGCAGGTACTTCAGCTCGGTGGAAAGGTTCAGGAGTGTCGAATTCGAGCGGGACTGGAATCTGGAAGAAAGTCCAACGCAGCAGCAGGAACATATGGCTAATGTGGGACTGCAATTTTATGAAGCGAAGGCCGGCCGGATCAGGTATAATGCTGAATACATGAAAAGGGGCAGTGATTTTGAAGGGATCCGTAATACCCTTCTCGGAAATTTGAAATATAGTGGATTCGAATTTGATGTGAATGCAAGCCTGCTGAACTCAAATGATCTTCTTAATGATACAAAATTCCTAAGGCACCGCACCATGATTGCCAAACACTTCAGGTATGCCATACTTGGGATCAAAGAAGAAGGGGAACAGAACCGATGGACAACCCGGAGAAATGACAGCCTGTCCCCCAACAGCCTCACGTTTCAGGAATTCGAGGTCTTCCTTACCCAGCCTGATACTATACAGAACCGTGGATACTTAAGTTACAGGAACCGAAGGGATTACTATCCCGGGGATAACCAGCTGGTCTATGCTACATTGGGACAAGACCTGAACCTGGGAGCCAATCTGCTAAAAAATCCGGCCAGTCAGTTACGGGTAATGCTTACCTACAGGGAACTGTCCATCAAAGATTCCACGGTGAATGAAAATAAACCCGAAAATTCATTGCTCGGGAGGATTGAATATGGACTGCAACTGGCCAAAGGCGCCATCACAGCATCCACTTTTTATGAGGTGGGATCCGGACTGGAATCCCAAAGGGAGTTTTCTTACCTGGAGGTTGCACCCGGACAGGGAGTATATCAGTGGATCGATTATAATCAGAATGGCCTGAAAGAATTGGATGAATTTGAAGTTGCCCAATTCCAGGATGAAGCCAGGTATATCAGGATTTTCTTTCCCTCCACCGAATTTATGACGGTATACAGCAACCAGTTTAATCAGACCATCAATCTTAACCCGGTCAGGATCTGGAAGGCCAGGGATGGTTTTTATAAAGGAATATCGCTTTTTTCCAACCAGTTCGCGTATCGTATCAACCGGAAAAACACAAATAATGATATCCTGAAAAATCTTAATCCATTCTTTTCTGACCTGGATGATCCAGACCTGGTCACCATTTCTACCTCTGTCAGGAACAATCTATCATTCAATAAGACCGGACGGGTATTCGGATTGGACTATATATACCAGCAAAACATGAACAGGACTTTCCTTGCCAATGGATTTGATACACGCACCATACAGAGCCATGGCCTGCGGGCCAGGATCACCATCAATGATCAGACATCTATCATCAACCAGTTTGATAATGGTGATAAGAGTTTTACTTCAGAATTTCTTTCCAGCCGGGATTATGAGATCGATTACATATCCAATAAATTAAGTACCCAGGTACAGTTTTCCCAGACTTTCAAGCTGGTGGCAGATTATGGCTATAAAAACCAGGTGAACCGCCTGGATGTCCAGCAATCAGAGGAGCATAATCTTGGCACTGAACTGAGGTATAGCATACTGAACAAGGGTATCCTGACGGGCAGGGTAAATTATGTCCACCTTTCATACAACGATGATCCCGCATCCCCTGTTGGTTACGAGATGCTGCAGGGATTGCTTCCTGGTCATAATGGGACCTGGAACCTGCTGTTTCAGCGGACCATAACAGGGGGGATTGAAGTGAACCTGGAATATGCCGGAAGAGTATCCGAAAAGCAGTCTGTCATCCACACGGGTGGCCTTTCTGTCAGGGCAAGTTTTTAAACGTACGAGATCCTTGCAGGATAAGCAGCCGCGGCAGGCAAGGTCAGCACCCTCACTGTGGAAATGTTTTTGTTCCATCAGGCTGGTACTGATACTTAATGGTGAGCTCAATAAAATCAGAAAGGGTACCTGTCTTCAACTGAATATCTTTGATCCAGATCTTGGCAAATTTATCAGAAGCAGTCTGGACGGTCCATACCTGGTTGATTTCAATATTATCGCCCTGGGATTGAAAATCATTCGCCGTTACTTCAGTATAACCGTTAAAGAAAGTCTCTGCCTCACCGGCACTCTGGAAATCGCCATTTTTGTAAAATGCGTCAATCTGGTTGGAGCTCTGAAACGTAACAGTAATATCCTGGTTGAATATATTATGGATGGCAGCAAGATCCGGCTGAACACTACTGTTAGGAGGATACACAGTAATTTGCCCATCCTCAAATGTAAAGCCATAATAGGAATATGACTGGCCGGATTGTAACAATTCGGAACTCAGAATAATTTCTCCCGAGTATTTAGGATCTTTCTTCTTCTCACATGAGTAACAAATCCCCACCAGTATGACTAATACTGCACTTATCGTTCTCATAATCTATCCTTTAAAAAGCGGTTAAAAACAAGTCAATATCCTTGGAAGGAATATCGAAATGATTGCCAATGAAATTATTTGTAAGGATCCCGTTGAATATGTATACACCGTTCCTGACACCCTTATCATCTTTTAAAAATTGTTTAACACCACCGGATTCTCCCATTCTCTGCAAAAGAGGGGCAAATACGTTACTGATGGCGATGGAAGCGGTACGGGCTACCCTGGAAGGCATATTGGGCACACAATAATGAATGACGCCATGTTTGGTAAATACAGGATCCACCTGGGTCTTGCACTCTGAAGTTTCAATGCATCCTCCCTGGTCTATGCTGATATCCACGATCACCGAACCTTTCTTCATCTGTTTTACCATCTCCTCTGTAACAATATAACGTGGTCCCTGCTCAATCAAGTACACGGCACCAATTAAAACATCTGCAGACCGAAGGGTCCGCTCCATTACCTGCCGGTGAAAGACAGAAGTATAGATCCGCTGGCCTATGTTGTTTTGCAACCTGTTAAGCCGGTGTACAGAACTGTCGAAAACCTTTACCTGGGCACCCAGTCCCAATGCGGCCCTTACAGCAGATTCTGCCGCCGTACCAGCCCCGAGAATAATTACTTCTGTCGGGGTGATCCCCGAGATCCCGCCCAGCATTACCCCCTTACCTCCGCGGAAATTGCTCAAATACTCAGCTGCAATATGTATGGATGTATTTCCTGCAATGGTACTCATGGAACGAACAACCGGGTGGCGGTTATGTTCATCCTTGATATTTTCAAAGGCTATGGCTGTTACCTTTTTCTGCATCAGTTGCTGGACAAACTGTTTGGTCTGGCTGTTCAGATGCAGTGATGAAATAACCACCTGCCGTTCACTGAGCAATTCAATTTCCTCAATCGAAAGAGGGGCTATCTTGAGAATAGTGTCAGC
>Ga0255055_10001200_pt1 | contig 19368 bp, 14 predicted proteins | sample JV7_2_27_MG_FD_188633 | JGI IMG/M metagenome (GOLD analysis project Ga0255055, IMG submission 188633) | Seawater microbial communities from Jervis Inlet, British Columbia, Canada - JV7_2_27 | ecosystem: Environmental > Aquatic > Marine > Inlet | place: Canada: British Columbia | collected...
CTAACTGTTTGTGGCGTGTAACGCAAATAGTAGTACTTTGGAAGTAGACTTTGAGACGCTAACAGTCACCCGCAGGTTCGAGTCCGGGAAGGGCCCCTGCAACCTGGCGACGACCTCGGACGGCCGACTGCCTATCGCAACGAACAAGGGCGCCCAGTCCGTCGGCATCTTCGATCTGCGTGAGGGCAGTGAGATCGCACGCATTCCTACCTCTCAGCTGGTTACGCACGGTGTCACGGTATCGACAGACGGTCGGTTTGCGTTCGTATCGAACGAGGCGATTGGCGCTGTGCGCGGTACGGTCGGTGTGATCGACTTGGCTATGTTGGAGCGGGTGGCATCGATTATTGGAAGATGGAGCCCCTGGAGAGATAACCCGGATGGATCTAATTAACAGAGCCGAAGTAAGAACGCTCATGCGTGAGCGCGGGAATCTTTGCGTTTCGTTGTACTTACCGACTCATCGGGCCGGCACCCAAACCAAGCAGGATCCTATTCGCTTCAAGAACCTGCTCAGGCAGGCCGAGGAACGGTTGTTGAACAACGGCCTGCGTGGCACGGAGGCCCAGAAGATACTCAAACCGGCACAGCGACTGCTGGAGGACGATGACTTTTGGCAACACCAAGGCGACGGTTTGGCGGTCTTTGCTTCTCCCGGAACTTTTCGCAGCTACAGGCTGCCCTGGGCTTTCTCAGAGCTGGTTGTGGTCACCGACCGCTTTCACATCAAGCCGTTGTTGACGCTTCTGAGCGTGGACGGGCGATTCTACATCCTCGCACTGAGTCAGAAGAACGTTCGCCTTCTGCAAGGGACTCGTCAGAGCGTTGCGGAAATCAACCTCGAGAGCATGCCGAAGAGTCTGGCTGAGGCGCTGGGTGAGGAAGAAAGAGAGAAGCAACTCCAGTTCCATATCGCAACGCCGGGCGGCTCGCCGATCTATCACGGCCACGGTGCAGGTGGCGCCGACGAGTCGATCCGCAAGAAGGACTTGCTGAGGTACTTCAAGCGAGTCGACAAGGGTTTGCAGGACCTGGTCTGCATCGAGCGCGTGCCGCTGGTACTTGCTGGCGTCGACTACCTGTTGCCCATCTATCATGAGGCCAATACCTGCGCCGAGCTTGTCAGGGAGGGGATTGTGGGCAACCCCGATGGCCTGAGTGCGCAGGAGCTACATGTCAAAGCGTGGGCCATCTTGGAGCCCCGCTTTTCTAAGTCACAAGAACGGGCGGCAGCGCAGTACCAGGAGTTCGCGGGCTCCGACCGAGCATCACACGACTTGAAGACGGTGGTCATGTCGGCGCATCACGGTCGTGTCGATTCGTTGTTCGTAGCTGTGGGGGTGCAACAGTGGGGCAGGCTCGAGACGAACGGCGGTGATGTGAAGCTTCACGACGCCAGAGAGCCCGGCGATCAGGATCTACTGGACTTGGCCGCCGTGGAGACTCTAGCCCATGCAGGAAAAGTCTATGCGGTAGAACCCGATCGGGTGCCAAGTCCGTCGGCAGGGAGCGCGGTAGCCGCCGTATTCCGCTACTGACTTAGGCGGCTGTGTTTGGCTAGTCCTCACTGAAGGGGAGCCGCGAATAAACGCGAACGACGTCTATCTATATCAAGCTTTCTCTACTTTCACTGCGCAGAACTTGAACTCGGGTATCTTCCCGAAAGGGTCGAGCGCGTCGTTCGTGAGTATATTCGCCGAAGCCTCGCGGAAGTGGAACGGAACGAAGACGTTACCGCGGGAAACGCCGGTCGCTGGGCGCGCCTTCAACGTGATTGTACCCCTGCGTGTGCTGAGCGTGACGTAGTCGTTTGGCCCTACTCCCAAATCCTGCAAGTCCTCGGGGTTCATCTGGCAGTGCGCCTCGGGCTGGATGGCGTCCAGCACCTTGGACCTGCGCGTCATGGTGCCGGTGTGCCAGTGCTCCAGCAGCCGGCCCGTGTTGAGGATGAACGGGTATTCCTCGTCGGGTAGCTCCGCCGCCGGCTGGTAGTCGACGGGCACGAACTTTCCACGGCCGTTGGCTGTGGGGAAGCCATCTCCGAACAGAAGCTGCTTGCCATCGCTGTTTGCCGGATCGGGGCAAGGCCAGAGTTTGCCGGTCGGCTTCAGGTTCTCGTAGTCGAGCCCGGCGTAGCTGGGAGCGAGGGAGGTGAACTCTGCGAAGACCTCTTCTGCGCTGCCGTATTGCATGGGGTAGTCCATGCGCGTCGCGATCTCGCAGACGAGCTGCCAGTCCAGGCGCGCCTGCCCCGGTACTTCCAGCGCCGTTTGCCCCACTTGGACGCGGCGATCTGAGTTGGTGTAAGTGCCATCCTTTTCGAAGAATGATGTGGCCGGAAGGATGACGTCGGCGAACTCCGCAGTCTCGGTCAGGAAGATGTCCTGAACGCAGAGGAACTCGAGATTGGAGAGAGCCTTACGGACCTTGTTCACGTTCGGGTCCGAGAGGAACGGGTTCTCGCCCATCATGTACATGCCCTTGATCTCACCGGTTAGGGCGCCGCCGATGATCTCGACGACGGTAAGCCCAGGGTTGGGATCGAGAGACACACCCCACGCATCCTCGAACTTCTTCTGCACCTCGGTGCTGGCGACGCTCTGATAGTCGGGGTAGACCATGGGGATGAGCCCGGCATCGGAAGCGCCCTGCACATTGTTCTGACCTCTCAGCGGGTGCAGTCCGGTGCCGGGCCGCCCTATGTTGCCAGTGAGGAGTGCGAGCGAGATCAGGCATCGGGCGTTGTCTGTGCCGTGGGTGTGCTGCGAGATCCCCATTCCCCAGAAGATCATCGCTGCGTTCGCTCGGCCGAGAATGCGGGCGACGTCCCGGATCGTGGCAGCCGGCACCCCGCAGATACCCTCCGCCAACTCCGGTGTGTATTTGTCGATTATCGCACGCAGCTCATCGAACCCTTCGGTGAAATCGCGGATGTAGTCGTGTTTGATCAAGTCCTCTTCGATGATCACGTGCATCATCGCGTTGTACAACGGTACATCCGATCCGGGGGCGATTTGCAGGAAGTAGTCGGCATGCTGTGCGATTCCGGTCTCGCGTGAATCGATCACGATCAGCGTGGTGCCGCTGGCAGCCGCGTCCTTGATGAAAGTGGCCGCGACCGGGTGGTTCGCCGTCGTGTTGCTGCCGGTGACCAGGGCGACGTCCGCATTGTGCACGTCGGCAAACACGTTGGTCACGGCTCCTGACCCTATCGTTTCCAGCAGGGCCGCCACCGATGAGGCGTGGCAGAGGCGCGTGCAGTGGTCGACGTTGTTGGTTCCGAAGACTGCCCGCACCAATTTCTGGAAGAGGTAGGCTTCCTCGTTGCTGCACTTGGCAGAACCGAATCCGGCCAGCGTGTTTGGCCCGGACTCGTCTTTGATCGCCTTGAGGCGTGAGGCAACAAGGTCGAGGGCCTCGTCCCACGTGGCTTCCCTGAAAGCCGGCATGACCTCGTCGTAGTCGACCAGGCCGCCGGGCTTCTTTCTTCTTTCACCCTTCACATCGGAGGAGAGCGGGCCCTTGGGATAGGCGTCTTCACGCCGGATGAGCGGGACGGTCAAGCGCTGAGGATGTTTGGCGTAGTCGAATCCGTAGCGGCCCTTGACGCAGAGGCGCGAATCGGAGGCTGGGCTCTCGCGCCCCTCGGCAAAGACGATCGTATTTGCCTCGGTGTCGATATGATAGGAGGTTGCGCAGCCTACGCCGCAGTACGGGCATACCGAGTCGATGGTCTTGAGCTCTGCGCGCGGGCGTATCGGAGTTGTCAGCGTCTTATTGACAAGCGCGCCTGTCGGGCACACGGCTGCGCATTCGCCGCAAGAAACGCAGGTGCTGTCGCCCATGGGAACGTCGAAATCGAAAGAGATGCGCGATCCATACCCCTTCCCTGTCCGCCCGATCACATCGTTGTGCTGAACCTCGTCGCAGGCGCGAATGCAGCGATCGCAGAGAATACAAGCTGAGTGGTCGACGGCGATGACGTGAGACGATAAGTCCAAGCCGCGGCCGTTGCCGGGCGGCAACTGGATTGCGTCTCGGTCCACTTGCAGGTCGCTGGCGAGATCGAGCAACAGGTCATCGCCAGTAGTCCTCTCGCGCGCGGAAATTCCCGGATAGTCGGATAGAAGCAATTCGGTCAGTGTCCTGCGGCAATTCTGCACCTTCTCGGAATTGGTGACGACGTTCATGCCGTCGGCCACCTCGCGCACGCACGATGCCGCCAGCACCCGCTCGCCGACGTCGACCACGCACATGCGACAGACTCCGACGGGTCGGAGGCGCGAATCGTGACATAGGACGGGGATCTCGATCCCGGCCTGCCTTGCAGCATCCCAGATCGTTGTGCCTGCCGGAACCGAGACGGTGCGCCCGTCTATGATCAGCGTGACCGTCTGGGTGGATTCCTGAGTGAGGTTCATCGTGGTATCCCCGTTTGGATCACGGCGTGTCGGATTTCGCGAGGTGGGCGTTCATCTCCTCACCCCAATATTTCAGTGCCGAAGCGATTGGGCCGAGGGCCACTTGGCCGAGTCCACATATCGAAGTCTCGGCGAGGGTCTGCTCGAGATCCGGCAGCATGTCCAGCAGCGAGCCATTGCCCTTCCCCGCCAATACATCCTCGAGCATCGCCACGACCTTCTCAGTGCCTGTACGGCACGGCACGCACTTGCCGCACGATTCGTTTCGGAAGAAGCGCGTGACATTCGTCGCGACCTCAATCATGTCAGTGCCGTCGGCGATTACGACCAGCGCGGCTGCGCCTAGCATGCTGCCCGCATCGGCGATGGACTGGAAGTCGATCTCGACGTTGGCCTTGCTCGCCGGTAGGTAGTTTGAGCTTGCACCACCCGGAGCAAACGCCTTCAGCGATCGTCCTTCGCTCACGCCGCCCGCCATATCTATAAGTTCGGCGACAGTCGTTCCCAGCCGGATCTCGAATACTCCAGGATTCTCCACGTGTCCTGAAACACCGATGAACTTCAGGCCGGCATGGCCTCGCACCCCCTGGCTCTGCCACCACTCGGCGCCGTTCTTGAGGATCGCAGGTACCAGGGCGAGGGTTTCCACGTTGTTGATCAGCGTAGGCTTGCCTCGGAGACCCTTGTGGCCAGGGTAGGGCGGCTTGTTGCGCGGTTCGCCGCGCCGGTCCTCGAGCGCCTCGAGCAGGGCAGTCTCTTCGCCCATGACATAGCCACCGGGTGAAACGAAGATCTCGATGTCGAAGTGGTCTCCCAGTATGCCACGCGACCGTGCGTCATCGAGCGCCAACTTCATGGCTCGCCGTTCGGGCTCGTACTCATCGCGCACGTAGAAGAATCCTTGTTGTGCCCCGGTCACGAAAGACGCGAGGCACATCCCTTCGATCACAAGGTGTGGCAACTCTTCGTGAATCACCCGGTCTTTGAAGGCGCCAGGCTCGCTCTCGTCGGCGTTGCAGATGACAAACTTGGGTGTTGTAGCTTCGTTGCGAACGAGTTCCCACTTGAGGCCTGTGGGAAAGCCTGCACCGCCCATCCCTCTCAGTCCGGCCTCTTTGAGTATTTCGACAATCTCGCCGGCTGCAGCGTCCGTATTCCCGCGGTTTCGGTAGTCGCTGTACACCGAGTACCGGCTACCACGCTCGCCGCAGTGGTCGATCCGCCAACGGCGCGGCTGGGCCAGTCCCACATTCGGCAGCCTGTCCGTGTTCCTAGCGCGGTGCGCCAGCTCTTCCGGGCTGACTCGACCCACCGGTGTGCCATTCACCAAAGCGGTGGGAGCGTGCTCGCAACGTCCGAGGCAAGAGACCTCGTGCACGTCCACTTCGTCGTCTCCGTTCAATAGCGCTCTCACTTTGGCGCAGTAGTCGGCGCCCTCGCGGAGATGACACGAGAGATCTCGACACACCGCGACTTCCGTCTTGCGTGGAGGCGATGTACGAAAGTGCGGGTAGAATGAGACGATTTCCTCGACGCGATAGAGGGGAACACGAAGCCGCCCCGCCACATCCGTTAAGTCTTGATCGCGGAGATAGCCCCGCTTCTGCTGCAATCGAAAAAGCTCGCGGATGAGTCTCATGGTCTGGTATCCCCCTGATCAGGGGTTAGTCCGAAGGTTGCCGCGTCAAGCACTTCTTACGAGTCTCCCGACGGGCGAGCGATCGCCATGATCCTGGTGCCAGGGACCGGCTCGGGTGGCGTGAGGATCGTGAAGACCGTCAGTTTGCCGTGCGCGTCAATGAGAAACAACGGTATCGCATCGGGGTAACGCTCCTTGAATTTCTCGAAGTCGAACTCGTCCGTCAAATTCATCGTCTTTACATCGGCTCCCGCGTCGAATCGTGCGGTAAGACCCCAGTACGATGCTGTCCCATCGAATAGAAAGCGGCCGCGAAGGTGCTTCGAGACGACTTGTTTCGATCCGGCGGTGAATTTCTCGGGCGGGATCTGGTAGACGTCTCGTTTGCCGAAGATCTCAGTAAAGTTGACCGCCGTCAGCGAGTTAACTTCGTCGTTCGCCGTCAAAGCTAACATGCGACCGATGCCGTCGAGATCGATGGTATCGAGAGCAGCCTCGGTCAGGGTGCTGCCGTAGTACGTAGGCAAGCCCTGCATCCGCGCGTCCGCGATGTTGGAATAGTTGGTATCAGCCAGGCGGACGTTGAAGCCCTGCCTCTGAACCTCTGCGGCGATACGTAGTGCCCAGGGGTGCGCTCCGACGAAGAGAACCCCCTGTGGATCCGGCTTCGACACACCCAACAGTCGCGCCAACGGTCTGGAACCGAGTCCGTATATCGCCACCGTACCGATGATCACCATGAACGTTAGCGATATCAGCTGGGAGGCCTCGTAACCTGCGTGGGCCAACTCGAGCGCGAATATAGAAGCGACCGCCGCAGCCACGATTCCTCGTGGCGCAACGAAGGCGACCATGGCTCGCTCCCGCCACTTGAGCTCGGAACCCATGGTTGAAACTGCCACGGAAAGCGGACGGATGACGAGAACGAGTGCAGCCAGAAAGGCGAGCTCAGGCCAACCTATCCCGGCCAGGTCGCTTAGCTCGAGGCGTGCTGCGAGCAAAATGAAAAGGCTGGAGATAAGGAGTACGCGAAGATTCTCCTTGAATTCCAAAATGTGTTTGACTTCCACTGCCTTCTGATTGGCGAGAGCGACACCCATCAGCGTGGCGGTCAGCAGGCCCGATTCGGATTGCATCACGTTCGAAGCGGCGAAGGCGGCTATGACGACCATCAAGGCTAGCGGACTCTGCAAGAATTCGGGTACCCATTGCCGATCCATCAGAAACACCAGGATGCCGACACCCAGTGCTGCCGCGAGCCCACCGATCAGCAGCGTTTTCAACAGTACCAGCAAGACGGCGGCTGTAGCCTTTTCGACTCCGCCCGCCAGCACAGCCTCGAACACGAGCACGGCCAGCACGGCACCGATGGGGTCGATCAGGATACCCTCCCACTTCAGCGTGGATGCCACTTGAGGCACCGGACGCATTTGGCGCAAAAGAGGGACTATGACTGTGGGTCCGGTCACGACCAGAATCGCGCCCAGCAAGGCGGCGGCTGGGGGGTCGAGACCCAGAAGCAGGTACCCAGCGGCGGCCGTGGATACCCAGGTGATAGCCGCACCGATACTGACCAGATTGCGGACCACCCCACCGATGTCATGCAGTTCGCTGATCCGCAGACTGGCTCCGCCCTCGAAGAGAATCACGGCGACCGAAATCGACACGATAGGGAACAGCAGATCCCCGAGCATGACGTCGGGGTCGAGGAACCCGATCAACGGTCCGGCGAGGAAGCCGAACACCAGCAGCATCAGGATGGAAGGCAGGCCTATACGCCAGGCGAACCACTCCGCGGCAATGCCCAAAGTGATGATGCTAGCGACGGCGATCAGCAGATTCTCGGTCACGTCGTGTGAGTTCCCTTCTTGTTAGGGAAAGCTAGCGTACCGCTAGATCGTCAGACGCGTCAAGGTGGCCGAGGGTGTGTGGGTCGGGCAGGCTTTAGCCGCCCGGTCAGCTGCCAGTTTGGCAGCGCCAGTTGCGGCGCTTGGAGCCGTCCTCGGGTGTGGCTCGTAACAGCTTTATTGACAACGTTTTATGTTGCCAGCCCTCCATGGTCGATTACCGGCACGCTGCTTGCCTTTTCTGGAAACGAACGTTTACCGAACAGTGACAGAGGAGGAATAGATATGAAGAACGGATTGCTTGTACGGCGAATGCACCCGGCGGGTTTCGTAAGGAGTGAGCTCGACCGCGTGTTTGACGATGTGCTCGGTGGGTTCGTGCCGGCGCTTAGGACGAGTGGCGCGGGTTGGCTGCCATCTCTCGACGTGAGCGAGAGCGAGGATGGGATCGCAGTGCAGGCCGAGATTCCCGGCGTCGACGCCGAGGATTTCGACATTTCGGTCATAGACGATGTTCTCTCGATCTCCGGTGAGAAGAAGGATGAGAGCGAGGAGAAGGGTGATAACTTCTATAGCAAGGAGCGTCGTTTCGGTTCGTTCCGTCGCAGCATCGCGCTGCCGGCTGCGGTCGACACCGAGAAGATCTCTGCTGAGTATGATCAGGGTGTTCTCACGGTTCGCCTCGCGAAAGTCGAAAAGGTGCTTCCGAAGAAGATCCAGGTAACGGAGAAGAAGTAACGCACCACAGTGTGATAGCGAGCAGCAATAAACGCAGAACGCCGCCGGACTAGGTCTGGCGGCGTTTTGCTATGTCGCAAGCTCGAGGCTAGGGCCCGGCGTCAGTACCAGCGGGAAGCTTGCTCGCTTTTCAGGCTATCGGATTCCTCGAGGCTCTGGAGCGAGTCGGCTTCTGCGATGCTGTCAGGCATTTGACCCATGGGGGGTGGCTCAGGGCTTCGCATGTGCATCCCGCCAATCGGCTTCGCCACCCGGGTGATTTCGGGGTCATCGAGGAAGGGCTGGTATCCAGGGATCGTCAACGCCACGGTATCCCCGGTTTCCACCAGCAAGTTGATTTCGTCGATTTTCTTCGTGAAGGTCCCGAGGATCGCTCCGGAGGGGGTCACGATAGTAAGCAGCAGCCGATCGTCCTGCATCTGTTTCGCGGCGACGGGGCCCTCAACGGCCTCGCGCTTGCCGCCAACGGCCTCCGGCAGGCGTTCACCCAAGAAGGGGCGAGCCACGACAGCGCCCACGATCCCAAGGACGAAGCCGATCACGAACACCAATATCCCGCGCCCTTTGCGTGGGGCTTTTGCACCGCTTCCGGGGTCCATGCCTTCCATGTCTACAAGTCCAGTCCTTGCCTGATCGAAAGCCACGCAGTTACCCGCGTGCGCTCGGGGTTGTATTGTCCAAACCTTCGAATCCCTAATGTACTTAGGACCGGGGCATTTGCGCGACCCGAGCCTCGCATTCGGCTCTCGCTGGACAGCTTGAGGGTCGCTGGCTAATCTGCTAGGCAAACCAGAACAGTACCGGGACCCGAACAGGGAGGGCTGTATGAAACGCCATCACGCCCTGCTTCTCCATCTCATCGTTGCAGTCGTTCTCGCCACTCCAGCCCTGTCTGCCGGGCAGGAGACTCCATCCGATACGTTGCTCACCGTGGACGATTTCCTCGACTACGAGGCGGTGGGCGATCCCCAATTGTCGCCGGACGGGTCGCAACTCATCTACACGCGGCGTTGGGTGAACGCCATCGAGGATCGCTGGGAGTCGGCGCTCTGGATCATGAATGCCGACGGGACGAAGAACCGCTTCCTTGTGGAAGGCTCGAGCCCCCGTTGGTCGCCGGACGGTACACGCATTGCCTACGTGGCCTCGGGCGATCCGAAGGGAGCACAGATCTGGGTCCGCTGGATGGATGCGGAAGGCGGATCCTCTCAAATCACCCGTATGGAAGAGGCGCCAGGCAACATCAATTGGTCACCTGACGGCAAATCGATCGCCTTCACGATGATCGTTCCAGAAGGTTCTCAAAAGGAGTGGCGTATCAGCATGCCGGCGCCGCCGGAAGGATCGAAGTGGACCAAGTCGCCGCGCATCGTCGAGCGGATGCACTACCGGGCCGATCGGGTTGGGTTCTTGAAAGACGGGTATACGCATCTGTTCGTGGTATCGGCTGATGGCGGAACGCCCCGTCAGATCACGAAGGGCGAATGGAATGTGGGCTCGCGCGTTTACGGGATACCCTTCGGAGTTGGCCTGGATTGGACCCCGGATGGTAAGTCGATCGTGTTCGACGGCCTGATGATGGACGACTGGGATACACGCTACCGCGAGTCGTACATCTACGCCGTCGATGTGGAGACGCGCCGAACGCGGCAGGTGACTTCCGTTCAGGGCGCGTGGGCCAATCCAGTCGTCTCGCCGGACGGTCGTCGTGTCGCATTCACGGGTTTCGAGTGGGTGCCCCAGACCTACAAAGCCTCGGATCTCCACGTCATCGATCTCGACGGCGGTAACATGACGAATCTGTCGGCGAGTCTCGACCGCGACCCGAGTAACGTGCACTGGGCATCTAACAGCCGAAACATCTACTTCACGGCCGGCAACCAAGGTTCAAGCAACGTGTACAGCGCATCGCTGGACGGGGAGGTGCACCAGATCACGGAAGGCGTGCACATGCTGTCGTTGAGCTCGGTTTCCCGGGACAATGTGGCGGCCGGAGTTCGCACATCATATCAGCAACCCGGCGACGTAGTGAGCTTTGATCTACGCCGGCCGCAGGTGTTGACTCAACTAACCTCTGTGAACGCTGATGTACTGACGGAAGTTCGGTTAGGGGAAGTGGAGGAGATCTGGTACAGCTCAAGCGATGGGACGCGGATACAGGCTTGGCTGGTCAAGCCGCCGTCGTTCGATCCGTCGCAGCAATACCCGCTCATCCTTCACATCCACGGTGGGCCGCACGCGATGTACAACGTGGCGTTCAACTACTCCTTCCAGAATCTGGCGGCGAACGGGTACTTGGTGCTTTATACCAATCCCCGCGGCAGCACTGGTTACGGGACGGATTTCGGGAACGCCATCGACAACGCATACCCGAGCGTGGACTACGAGGACTTGATGGCGGGTGTCGATGAAGTCATCGGGCGGGGCTACGTGGATACGGAGAGCATGTATGCCACGGGAGTGAGCGGAGGAGGCGTGCTGTCCAGCTGGATCGTCGGGCACACCGACAGGTTTGCAGCCGCGGCCGTCCGCGCCCCAGTGATCAATTGGATCAGCTTCGCCGGTAACGCCGACATCACCAACTGGGGCTTCCATCGTTTCGATGGGTACTTCTGGGATAATCCCGACAGGTGGCTCGAACACTCACCGCTGATGCATGTCGAGAATGTGACGACGCCGACGATGCTCATGACCGGCGAACTGGACCTGAGGACTCCCATGGGCCAGACCGAGGAGTTCTACCAGGCGCTCAAGGCGTTAGGTGTACCGACGGCCATGATCCGTTTCTACGATGAGTACCATGGCACCGGCTCGAAGCCGTCCAACTTTATGCGAACGCAGCTCTATCTGATGAAGTGGTTCGGTAAGTACGGCGCGGACGAACAGATGGCTACGGATGAAGAAGAGTCATAGTGCCGCGGTTACTCTGATCTGACTGCAACAAGAACAAGGCCGCGGAGCCCGTGACTGACCCGGGCTCCGCGGCTTTCCTCTTGGCACAAACCTTCGACCCGCCGCCAGACAGTGGTTACGGCGGGAAGCTGAAAGGGCTATACTGGCCTCTGCGGAGAATGACTTCTTCACCGGCCTATTGGGCCCCAGCCGCCAACGCGCCGATCGATGTTCAGAGAAACGATTCTTTCTCTCGGTACCGGAACTGTCTGGCTCTGCTTCGTCGTTAGCCTTCTGGTCATTCTGTTCACGGGTGCCAAGCTGTCCCGCTACGGAGACATCATCAGCCATCGCACGGGCTTGGGCGGGGCGTGGATCGGCCTGGTTCTGTTGGCGGGTGTCACATCGCTGCCGGAGCTCGTCACCGGAGTGAGCGCCATCGTCGTGGTGGAAGCGCCCGATCTCGCCGTGAGCTCGGTCTTGGGTAGTTGTGTCTACAACCTTCTGATTATCGCGATACTCGACTTCATCTACCGGCCGGGCACGATATACGGCGGCATCCAACACGGCCACAGTCTATCCGCCGGCTTCGGGGTCATCCTGCTGGGCGCTGCGGCCAGCGCGATCTTCTTACAGAACCAGCCTGTCGGGCCGATCGCAATCGGGCATATCGGACCCTACACGATCGCGGCTCCGATTATCTATCTCATCGCCATGCGCAGCATACTCCACTTCGAGCGGAGGGTGGATGACGTTGTAGTCATCGTCGGACTCAGCGAGAGAGACACCGAGGCCTCTGGAGCCGCGCATCTGAGCTTGAGGCAGGTATTCTTTTTCTTCCTGATGAACGCCGCCGTGCTCGTGATCACAGCTATCGAGCTGCCTTTGATCGGCGAGGCGCTTGCCCAGAGGATGGGTTGGGAGGAGACGTTTGTCGGGACCGTCTTTCTCGCACTCGTGACGTCGGTGCCCGAGATCGTGATCTCGGTCCAGGCGGTGATGATCGGGGCAGTCGATCTGGCTATTGGCGGTGTGTTGGGTAGCAACCTCTTCGACCTGGTGATACTGGCGATCGAGGACCTCGTGTACACGCAGGGGCCCATCTTGGGAGCGGCAAGCCCCGACAACGTACTCACCGCCATCGCCGCCCTGACCATGACCGGGATCGCCATCGTGGGCCTCTGTTCGCGCCCGAAGGCGCGCGTATTCCGTCTGGTCGGCTGGGCCAGCCTCGGACTGCTTGCAGTAGGAATCTTCGCAGGGATGGTGCTGTTGCTGGTCAGCGGGTAACCTTCGCTGCAGGCGGCCTCCTCGCCACCAACCAAATTCCCACAAACAAGCAGATCGCTGCGATTCCCATGTTGGTGCTCAGGCGCTCACCGAAGATCATCCAACTGGCGACGCCGGCGACGAGCGGCTGGGCATAGATGTAGACCGCCGTCGTCGTTGCGCGCACCCGTTCTAGCGCGAACATGTTGAGTAAGTAGGCAAGCACGGTCGGGAATAAGATGATGTAGGAGAGCGAGAGCCAGGCGCTGGTGTTTCCGAAACCTGTGACCAATGTCTCGCCGGCCATGAAATACGGCAAGTACGGCAGTGCGAAGACATACACCCAGGCGATTACTACGAGCGGGCGGTAGCGGCTGACCAGCTTCTTGGAGATGACCAGGTAGGCCGCATAGGAAAGACCGTTCAGCGCCATCAGCAGATTGCCGAACCCGTGACCGCGAATCGGGCCTTGAGCTTGGCCAACGAGCAGCAACGCCGCGCCAGCCAGCGCGACGAGTACTCCAAACGCTCGCAGAACGCTAAAGCGCTCCTGCCCAACACTTGCCGCAATGGCAAAGGTGAACACGGGGATGAGCGTCATCACCAGCCCCGCGTTCATCGGCGTAGAGCGCGCCAACCCCTCTAGGAATAGGCCCTGGTTCAGGGCGACTCCCAGGATCCCACAGATGGCGAAGCGGGGCAGGTCCCTACGCTCGGGAATGGCCTCCCGGCCGTACGCTGCGAGGGTGAACGTTCCAAGAATGAGTGCGCCGCCGGCGATCCTCCAGCTTCCGACCCCCAGCGGCGAAAACGCGGTGAAGGCGAGCACGCCGAAGATGGGGAACAGGCCAAAAAACACCTGCACGACGGCGAGCGCGGCGTGTCCGGCGACGACGCGTCGATTCACGGTCGGTGCCGCGGCCCGCTCAGGGCGAACTGGGTCCCAGCACGACGGCGTTCAGGAACAGACGGTTGGCGCCGCGCCAGTACGCCCGGAAGTTCACGTCTTCGGCGAAGGCGATCACACGGCCGCCGCCCACGCGTTCCTCGTAGGCGAACACGGCGTCCGGCATCCGCTCAAGACTTTCGGGCCAGGCGTGACCCGACACCCTCAACCCGTCGGTGCTGTAGCGGGCGACGGCGCGTTGCTGCGACGACGGCGGCCCTTCCGGCATCAGGTAGATCCGGTTCGACGTTACGAGAACGGGCAAATCCGGAGAATCGTAGCCGGCGGTCAACCAGTTGTACTCGTTGAGCTGGACGTTGAGGATCGCGCCCGGTACGGTGAATCGCTGTGCGTCCTCGTTTTCCTCTAGGTCGTACCAGGAGCGCAACGCAAGCTCGAACTGTTCGCGTGCGAAATCGGTGGCGGCTCCCAGGGCGATGAGCGTACCACCGTCGCGGACCCAATTCTTGAGCCGCTCGACACCGCCCTCACCCAGTCTCGCGGCCAGTGCCGCGCTACTGGCCGACGGTACGATCAAAACGTTGTAATCATCGAGAGGCGCGTCTGCGATCGAGCCGACACGCAATACTGTCACCGGGATATGGTACTGCTGGTCCAGAGTGTACCAGGCCCAACCGAACGAGTATCCCTGGATCGGGTCTTCGGCGAGGATGGCGACCTTGGCCTTACGGGCCGTGGTGACCCAGTCGCCCGAGCCGAGCACAGGGAACCCCATTTCGGCCAGGCCCGTGTCGGCGCCGTCCACCTCGAGGTGGAAGCGCTCGGCAACCTTTCGAACGGCTTCGTGCACCGACTCGTCGTTCTGGCGAACTCTGACGATCACCGTGCCGCCGCTGAAGTCGCGCCCTTCGATCTTGGTCGCCTTGCGAATGACCGCGACCCGATACCCATGAGCTTTCAAGTGATACAGGGCGCTGATCGCGGCGGCCTGGCTGCCGTCGATCAGGTAGGCATACCGTGGTGGCGATGATGGGAATGACGCAGTGACCTCGACACTCTCCGTCAGTTCTTCAGTGGACAGCGCACGTCCATCGCTGGTGCTGTACCCGCCCACGTCGAAGAGGAGAGGTAGGGACCAGGCGGTTATGTCGTAGAATCGAGGGCTCTCCGCCCGTTCGATGCGCGCGCGGGCCTCGCGGAGGAAATCTTCCGGTGTCGGAACATCCGGCTCCAAGAGCATACGAATGAGCTTTTCGCGCGGCTGGGCGGCTTCGATGACATAGGTCCCGACTGGAAAGTCGCGGGTGCCTACGGTCGCGCCAGCGCGGTCACGGACGTTGCTCAGCCGGGCGCCCTCGGCAAGCACGCCGACGTCGATCCCGTTCCGCATCAGCATGTTGGCCAGTTCCGCGACCAGCTGAGGGTCTCCCTCCGGCGCGATCAGATAGCGACGGATGCCCTGGCCTCCCTCGGCGATGTCTGCGCGGAGCGTCTCGTAGTATTCGCTGAGCAGCATGTCTCGATTGGCCGTCGCCGTTCGGGCAGCCGTCCAGGCTGCCGTGTACTGCTGCTCAAGCGCGTCGGCGAGGGTACGCACGGAGTAGTCGAAACGCGTGAGCGCCAGTCCCCGGCTCGACCCTTGCTCGTAGAGCATCCCGACGGCGCCTTGAAAATCGCCAAACGATGTCGTGTAGCCGGGATAGAAGTAGTCGAAGCGCTCGCGCGTCATGTACTCGAAGCCAGCCGCATCGAACGCCTCGGCATAGGCCTCACTAAAGATCTGGAACCAGCGCTTGGAGTGCTCGGGGAAGTACGGGGCATAAGGGTCCTGGCCGGGATCGAAATAGAACTCCACGTCGGAACCCATCTCGTGCATGTCCACCACGACCTGGGGATTCCAGGCTATGATCGTCGGGGCCCGCGCCTGCGTCTCGCGCTGGGTGTGGGCGAACCAATCGCGATTCGTGTCGAAATAGTAGTGCCCCGTCCGGAACTTCACGGCCTGCCAGCGAGTGAAATCGTTGGCCCAATCGTTACGGTCCGGGTTGGGTTTGGTGGCAATGTTCTCGTGGTTCAGGTGGGCGAACGCATCGCGCCCATCGGGGTTGAGCATCGGATCGATGAGGATGACGGCGTTAGCGAGCACATCCATGGTCGCCGGGTCGTCACGCGTCGTGAGGTGCTCCAGCAGCTTCAGCACGCCCTCGGCACCCGACAACTCGAAGCCGTGGATCGATCCGCCGTACCACATGATCACGGGCTGCTCTCCCATGATCGAAGCCGCCTCGTCCGGGTTCGTGACCCGCGGGTCACCCAATCTCTGCGCCGCCTGCTGGATGGCGTCGAGGCGCTGATGGTTCTGGGGCGATGTCACGATCGCTACTAGGAGCCTCCGACCCTCCCAGGTCTCCCCCTGATCCATGATCCGCACGCGGTCCGAAGTCTCGGCGAGCGTCTTCAGGTACAGGACAGCTTCATGGTGCTGTGTGACTCGCTCGCCGAAATCGTGGCCCGTCACCTCGGCAAAGGTCGGGACCTGTGCCGTGGCGGGCCGCGATGCGAACATGGCGATGGTCAGCAGGGCTATCGGGGCTGCGTGTGCGAGGCGCTTGAACATATGACGTCGCTCCGGCGTTGTCGATCCGGTGTCACCGCTCGTTTCCGAGCAACGGCCTCCGAGATCATCGCTGAACAGGCTGCAAGTGGTTGGGCGTGGTGAGGCGATTCTATCGGTGCACCCGCTGCGGCGCTAGCCTTGGCACAGAGGCGGCCGTTCCATGCGTTTGGTGCACCCGCTTGAACATGGAGTGCTACCGGCGCACATTTGTGCGCCTGTGGCCGAAATCTCGATGTCTGTGACCCCAACCTACAGTACGGAGGTTCTTCTCGTGCGAGCAATCCGATCAGCACTTTCATTGGCAGCGGGCGCGCTTGCGGTCTTAGCCGCGAGCTCGGCTGTTGCCCAGGGGCTTCCCGCCTCGGGTGACGAGGCTAAAGCGCGCCTGGATTCTTCGCCGCGTCACGGCGAGTGGGTGACGTATGACGCGGGCGCTGGTGGTCCTGTTACGGCGTGGGTCGTCTATCCCGAGCGCAGCGACAAGGCGCCGGTGGTCGTGGTGATCCATGAGATCTACGGGCTCACCGATTGGATCCGGGCCGTCGCCGACCAGTTGGCGGCAGAGGGGTTCATCGCCATCGCGCCCGACTTGTTGAGCGGCAAGGGCCCTGACGGCGCAGGCACAGACTCATTCGACAGGCAGGGCGCTGTTAGCGCCATTCGCAGCTTGGAATGGAGTGAGGTCGTGCGCAGGCTGAACGGCGCGGCGGATTACGCCAAAGCGTTGCCAGCGGCGCTCCCGGCGTTTGCGTCGATCGGCTTCTGCTGGGGCGGATCGACGAGCTTCCGGTATTCCACCGCGCAGCCGGCACTGGACGCTGCAGTGGTCTACTACGGGGGCGCTCCGGCTGCTGAGGAGCTGGCGAACATCACCGCTCCCGTGTTGGGCCTGTACGGCGGCGACGATGCGCGGGTGAATGCTACAATCGAGCCGGCGGAAGCGGAGATGGTTCGGTTGAACAAGTTCTACGAGTACCAGATCTTCGACGGCGCGGGGCACGGATTCCTCCGCCAGCAGAGCGGACGCGAAGGGGCGAACAGGCTGGCGACGGAGAAAGCCTGGCCGTTGACGGTGACGTTTCTGAAGAGGGGGCTCGGCGACGAGTAATCGCCGCCGAGGGCGGTGTTCGGATCGCGAATCCGCCGTCCGTCTTGGCTTTGGGCTCGTCCAGTTGGAACGTTGGCCGGTCGTCCTCAGCCTTCCGGGCAGACTGCGTCGGCCTCGATTTCGATGAGCATCTCCGGTTCGATCAATGACTTTACCTCGACCATGGTCGTGGCCGGCGGATGCTCGCCGAAGAACTCCCTGTGGGCTCTTCCGAACTCCTGCCAGCGGGAGATATCTGCCACGAACATGCGGGTGCGAACTACGCACGAGAGGTCGGCGCCCAACTTCGCGAGCGCGCCTTCGATGATCTCGAAGCAGCGCTTGGCCTGAGCGTAGGCATCGTCCGGCGCGAAGACGCCGCCGTCATCGGCGACGGGTGCGGTGCCTGTGACGTAAACGTGCTGACCGGCACGTAATGCGCGGCAATAGCCAACGCGCGATTCCCATGGAGCGCCGGAAAAGGTCCGCTCGAATTCCATTGCATGGCTCCGATCGTCGAGTCTAACCCGGTATCCAGATCGTCTTGGCGTGGACAACCTCCGCGCCGCTGCCGAGGGAAAGCTGTGACGGAGATTTTGTGTAGAAGGCGAGTCCCTTGTAGCCCATGATGTACTTGTAGCTGGTCTTCCCAAACACTTTGCTCGTGGCCATCACGACGAGGGAGTCGTCCGCCCGGTAGGCGATCTGAAGGAAATCTTCCGGCTTCATACGGACTATCGCCCCTGACGCTTTGACCGCCTGCGCGATCGCGGCTGCCGCTGCTCCTGATTGCATGGGTATCGTCTCCGTAGCTCGACGTGCTTAGGTTGATGTGGTACAGCTCAATCGAAAAACTGGGTGGTCACTGGCGAATTCGCAAACCAGGTCAGCACCCGGGGGAAAAGGATGAACCGTCGCAAATGCGGTCTGGCGTGCGCTGCTATTTCCGTTGCGCTCTGTCTTGCGCTCAGCGGATGCCGGGACGTAGATCGGCGCACGTTGACTCTGGGCATCCCGACAACGATTCAAGACTCGGGATTGCTCGACGTGTTGCTACCGGAATTCGAGCGTGCTTACCCGACGTACCGCTTGAGGTACATCGCGGCGGGCAGCGGTGAACTGCTGGCCCTGGGTCGTCGGGGCGATGTGGATGTTCTCTTGAGCCACGCGCCAGCGGCCGAAGTCGAGTTCATGGAGGCGGGTCACGGAATCTCCAGGCGCCTGGTGATGGAAAACGAGTTCGTGATCGCTGGGCCGCCATCCGATCCCGCGGGCGTACGCGGGATGCGAAACGCACCCGAAGCCTTGGCGCTGATAGGGGAAGCCGGAGCGGTTTTCCTCTCACGAGGTGACGAGTCGGGCACACACCGCAAGGAACTGGACCTGAGAGACATCCTTGGCCGGAGTGCGACTGGGCCAGGCTACCGCGAAATGGGAGAGGGGATGGGTTCAGTGCTCCGGGCGGCCTCGGAGCTTAGCGCCTACACGTTGTGCGATCGAGCCACATTCCGGAACATGGAGGAAACGCTCGATCTGGAGATCTTGGTCGAGGGCGATCCGCGCATGCTGAACGTCTATCACGTGATCGTGGCGGCAGGATCGCAGGAGCCCGAGGCCGCTCGAGCCTTTGCCGCGTGGCTGCATTCTGAGGAGGGCTGGCGCGTTATCGACGGTTATGGCAGGGAGCAGTTCGGTGAGCCGCTGTTCAGACCTACCAGCTGATCTTGCCTTCTTGACTGGTATCGATCTCGTCGCCTCCGCCGGTCCCGAAGAGGAACGCTTCTACGTTCCTGCGGAGGAAGTCACGGGCTTCGGGGGTGCGAACATCGAGAGCGTAGTGGTTGATGAGCTGCATCTGCCGTTGCAACCACTCGTCCCAACAGACCTGGCAGATGCCCTGATGAATACGCTCACCGAGCTCGTCGCGGAACGGTGGCGAATCAATCGGGGC
>Ga0255055_10001201_pt1 | contig 19340 bp, 21 predicted proteins | sample JV7_2_27_MG_FD_188633 | JGI IMG/M metagenome (GOLD analysis project Ga0255055, IMG submission 188633) | Seawater microbial communities from Jervis Inlet, British Columbia, Canada - JV7_2_27 | ecosystem: Environmental > Aquatic > Marine > Inlet | place: Canada: British Columbia | collected...
CTCAGTAAAGGCAGTTAAAAAACTAATCCAAACAAAAACGAAAATAGATTATGCAAATCTTTTGGGAACATTTTATAATGATCCAGATGAGGAAATAGGATGGATTGATTTTGTATTGCATAAAAGAACACAAACTTTAATCAATATGGGGTATGGAAAATTTGCCCAAACTGCTGGGATCCTCAAAGATGATGACGCTATTTATAGTATGTAAAACTCTTTTTGAATAAATTTTAAACATATCACTAAAAGAAAGGTAATGAAAAATATGGCAAAAGTTCACGAATTAGAAATAAAAAATAAATACACTGGTGAGATTATAGGAACTGTTCCTGCTGATACACCAGAGACAGTTAATGATAAAATAAAAAAAGTTCACAAGAATCAACGTTTACTAAGAGAAATGGATTTCTTTGAACGAGCTCAAGTTCTTGCTAAATTTGCTACTAAATTACGCTTTAAAAAAGCCCAATTAAAGGATTTAGTCGTTGCAGAAGGGGGTTTACCGATCAAATATTCTGAATGGGAACTAGGCATAGTAATGACTGGTTTCAAATTTTGCGATTGGTATCATCAATTTATAGAAGACAAACCGTTAACAGGTATTGAAGGCGAACAAAATGCAACAATAAAATATATTCCGCATGGATTATCTGCTTGTATATCTCCTCGTAACACACCTATTAGCCTTCCCCTTTATCAGATGGGCGCTAATTATTTAGTAGGAAATGGTTCGATTGTTAAACCATCTACAGCATGCCCCTTAACCATGTTAGAAGCCTATTCTACAATGAAAGATATGGATTTTCCGGGATTAGATGCATTAGATTTAGTTATAGCTCCTGGAGAATGGGCTGTAGATGAATTTCTTAAATCTCATTTAATCAAGATTATTATGACGGTTACTTCTTCGCATACTGCAAAAGATATTCTTGTGAGATATGGAAGGTTGCTGAAAAAAACTGCAGATAAATCAATGGGTGTCGCAATGTATACTCAACCTTTCAAACAATTCTTCTTTGAGTGCGCGGGAAATGATGCTGGAATAGTAATGGATGATGTGAATTTAGAGCATGTAGCTAAATGGAATGCTATGGCAAGTTACACCAATTCAGGTCAACAATGTTTCTCAATGAAGCGAATAATAGTCCACAAAGATATTTATGAAGAATATACAGAATGTCTAATAAAGGAAATGGAGAAATTGAAATATGGAGACCCCACAGATCCCACTGTTGATATTGGACCATTAGGAAGTCGACGTATACTAATGATGATGGAAGTTATGGTGGCAGATGCTAAAGAATATGGTGTAAAAATATATACTGGTGGTGAAAAAATTGATACAGGAGAAGACTATGGATTATTTTATACGCCCACCCTGGTTGAAATTAAACCAGAATTGTGTGAAGATTTATCTAAGGCTCCATTTTTGTGGAGGGAAGAGGCTTTTGGACCTGTGCGCTCTATTACTAAAGCCAAAGATATGAAAGATGCAATTAGATTAGCAAATGCAAGTAATTATGGTATGAGGGCGGTAGTTTACACTTCTAATTTGAATAACATTGAGGTTTTTAAGAATCAATTAGAAGCTGCAAATATTTATATTAATGCTAGACCAATGCTTGTAGATATTACGGTTTCTTTAGGAGGAATTAAAGATTCTGCGTATCCCGCAGGTTGCAAATATTATCCTCAAGAGTTAGTTTATGGAAAATATATATATGATGGTACTCCGCTGAATTTAGAAAAAATTAAATAATTTTCATACACAATGGAACCTGATAAATTATATACAAAATTAAAAGAATTTTTTCCAAATCAATTAGATTTAATGAGGCATTTACATGTAAAAGCATGTTGGGAATATATTATCACTGAGCAATCCACTGATGATGCGAATATTAAACTAAACTTCTTTTTATTTAAAAAGAACGAAAAATCGCTAGAAATAACGAAAACTAAGCCTGATATTAAACCAGATTTAATCTTGTATTTTACAGAAAAAGCTATTTTAAATATGATTGAAGGGACTTCTAATGCTGAAGAATATTATGAGCGTTATCATAATATTATGGACAATCCTCTACCTGGAATTGAATTGGATAGCAAAGTAAATAAACCTAGATTAAAGCTTTGGCAAATTGGGTACAAGCACTGGCAAAAAGATTTTAAATTTTAATTCTGAGATTTTTCTTTTTTATAGAAACAACTATTATAGCAATAATCGCCACTATTGTAAAACCGATAAATGTTATACCAAAAGGAATAATCTGAAATTGTCCTTCACTTCGTATTATTATATCGTCAAATTCATCGTAAAAAGTTTCTTCTATAAGAATCCCTCTTGGATCATATTTCTTTTGCCATAGATAATCCATTCCAGTGTCGCTTTTATCTTGCTTGAATATTGATAAGCCAGTTCTATAATAATCAGAAGGTAAATTCGCTATAACTTGTTCTAAATAATCTTCTACTGGTGTAAGACTGAATAGGTAATCTTCATAATTCATTGGATATTTTGCGATAAGGATTTGGATAGATTCACCACTTAATCCCCAATCAGTCTTATAATCCCAAAATTCTACATGTATATTCCAATTTATTGAAAGTTCATTGATTTCTCTTATAATCATTCTTATTTGATCTCCTAATTCATAATTAGGATTAAACCCGATGATCTCTCTAAAACTTTCTAAGTCTAGAACTGTAATCTCCCAAATTAATTCGGTTCCTTCAGTAAAACCAATGTTATAATCTGTTTCTGCTTTACTAATTAAATTAAAACAGGAACTGAATATAACGAAATTCAAAATTCCTATGATACAAATTATTTTTAATTTTTGATTCACTTTTACATCAATATTCGTTTTTAGGTTCTACGAAAGATTCTTTAATAGAATATTTTCTGTAGTAAATTACAGAATAATAATTTTTTTAAACTTAAAAATTTGATTTTGGAAATCTATAATAATTTTAACTCAAGTAAAGAAATTAATTTATATTAGATACTTCAAATAATCATTAATATATCAAAATTAATTCTACTGAGGTAAAATACTATGAATAAAGAAGATATCTGTTTTATGTCGGCTTATGATTTGCGTGAAAAAATTAAAACCCAAGAATTGTCTTCTAGTGAAATAACTGAAACAATAATTGAACGAATTGAAAAAATCAACCCAATAATAAATGCGTATTGTACACCTACATTTGATTGGGCCAGAGAAACCGCTAAAAATGCAGATGAAGCAGTTAAAAAAGGGGAAAAATTAGGAATTTTACATGGTATCCCCACTTCGGTTAAAGATGAAATGCCAATGAAGGGTATAAGAACGACTTTCGGTTCAAAATTGTATGAAAACAACATTCCAGAAGAAGATGATGCATGTGTAGAAAGATTAAAAGATGCTGGTGTTGTCATCTTAGGTAAAACGAACATGAGCCCATTCGGATTTATATCTGTAACTAATAATTTAGTTTTTGGAGAAACTCGCAATCCCTGGAATTTAGAAAGAACTTCTGGTGGTTCTAGTGGTGGTGCAGCAGCCTCTATAGCTTCTGGTTTAGGATATCTAGCCTTAGCTGCTGATGGTGGGGGTTCAATTAGAACACCTTCCTGTTTATGTGGAGTTTATGGTATTAAACCAAGTTTTGGAAGAGTTCCAGTATATCCTGTATTAGGAGTACATTTAGAATCATTAATTCATTATGGTCCAATTGTAAGATATGTGAAGGATGCAGCTTTGATGTTGGATGCTATAAAAGGACCACATTACGGCGATATGTATTCTTTGCCAGATCAAAATATTAATTATTTGGAAAAACTTGAAGAAAAACCAAAGCAATTGAAAATCGGATATTCTCAAGATTTAGGATTTGCAAAAGTTATTGATTCAGAAGTGAAAGCAAAATTCTTGAATTCTGTTCAAAAATTTGAGGAATTTGGATGGAGTGTTGAACCTGCTAAATTTAAGATCAGAAATCCAGAACGAATGCTTTTAACATATCACACCGTCTTATATGGATATGATTTAGGGTCTAAATTAAAGGAATGGAAGGAGAACATGCATCCCGATCTTGTAAAGGCAGTTGAAGCAGGAGTAGAAGCTACTGGGGGCGATTTTGCCAGAACAATAGCTCGTCGAAAAATTATATTTGAGAAGTTTCATCAGTACTTTAAAAATTACGATCTATTGCTGACACCAACAACAGGATTGCCAGCATTTGAATTAGGAATTTCTTTTCCATCAAAAATAGATGGAAAAATTGTTTCACCGATGGCATGGCAGCCTTTTTCAGCAGCTTTTAATTTAACGGGACTTCCTGCAGCCTCGGTCCCTTGTGGGTGGTCTAGTGAGGGATTACCAATTGGCTTACAGATTGTTGGAAAAAGATTTGATGATTTAACGGTACTCCAAGTTTCAAAAGCTTTTGAAGAAATTGCTCCCTGGCAAGATAAACGCCCAAAATTTAACTAAAATCTAACTCTTTTTTTTTGTTAAATGAGATTTAAAAAGATTTTATTTTCGAAGTAGTAATATAAGAAGAATCTCCAATTGTTATATTTTTCTTTATGAGGTCCTCCAATATCGAGTAATCTCCGATAATGCTGTTAGACGATATGATTTTTCTTAAGAAAACTCCATCTCCGATTACAGATTCGGAGAGGATGCATTTTTCGATAGATAAATCATCTCCTATAGAAACATTAGGGCCTATTACTGAATTCTTAATGCTCACATTTTTTCCTATAAAAACCGGAGGAACGATTTTAGAGTCTAAAATATTTCCCGTTTGGAATTTTGATTCAAATAATGGGTCGTTTAATTTGGTTTCAGATAACAAGTATCGATTTCCTTTGAGTAATGTTTCAGGTCTTCCGAAATCCAATATTTCACTCTGCATTATATTCCCTTTAAACACGATCCCTTCGCTAATAAGGTGTTCTATTATGGGTGTAAAAAGGTGCTCTTTCCCGTTTTCGAGCTCAACTTTGCTTTGTTTTTCTAAAAGCTCAAATAATCGATTCACTATTTTTTTTCCAAAAAGATAAGCTCCAGAAACAGCATAATCAGAAATAAACTCTTCTGGTTTTTCCACTATTTTTTTTATTTTAACATCATCATCTACTACCGTAACTCCATAAAACTTAGGATTATCAACTTTTTTAATATTTATTACTCCGTCGTATTCACCCTGGTGATAGGTTAATAGAATTGAAGAATAGTCTTCCATTGGAAGCCTATCGCTTAGAAAAATGAAACAATCGTCATTATTAACAAAATTCTTTGCTAGTAAAATGGCATCTCCAAGACCGCTAAAAAATGGAGTATCTGCTAAATAGCCAAGCGGTTTCTGTTCGATAAATTCAATATTAAAGTAATCAGAAAAATGTTCAGTAATGTATTCTGTTATTTGTCGTTTTTTATAACCCACAATAAAGGCAATTTCCGTATTTTTTGGGAATGTTCTTTTTAGCTTAATTAGTATGTGGTCAATGAGCCTTTTTCCTGCAATTTTAAGGAACGCTTTAGGTTTTGAATAAGTAAATGGTTGAAGTCTTTTTCCTACGCCTGCGATTGGACAAACTAATTTCAAATAAAAATCAACTCTCTAATATGTCTCTTAAGATTGCATAATATTCCGCATCTTTTAATTTTTCTTTAACGATATTATTTAATTTTCGTAAATAATAATTGTCTGAGTTAGTTTTCTTAATTCCTTTCAACTTTTTATTCAATGCAATTCGCGTCTTTTCCTCTAAAAATTTGACAGGAATGGATTTATAGCGATTAATCAAAGTTTCTTCTTTATTATTAAACTTGGTTTTATTATGGAAATTTATGCTTATGTTAACCATGGAGTATAGATTCTCTACCCAGGTTTGAATTCTTTCAACGTCTCCTTTTATATATGCTCGATTATCCAACCAATCTTTAAACTCTAAAACTTTGGTTAAAAAGTCATTTCTACTCTCGTCAAAACTACTAGTAATTTCGTCTTTTTTTACTAATTCGCGGATTTTTTGTTTGCTTAAGTCATTTTTTTCTTCATTTGATAAACTGCTATAAATTTCATTTCTTTTTTTTTTATTTTCTTTGGTTTCGTCATCATCTAACCACTTATCCATCGACATAATATTAATTAAAATAATAATTTAGTTCAATCTTTTATATATCTATTAAATTATTAATATAAGGCAAATTTCTCATTAAAAATCTTAGAGAGATAGCTTAATATTCCTTCAAGTGATTTATATACCTAGAATGAACATAAGGGGTATTATATTTGACTTTGGTTTTACACTATTTTCTTTTGAGAATCCCTCAGTTGAGAAATATCTTGATTGTTTCAGGCGGGGAATGTCAAAATCTATTAAAGTCCTCAAACAAGAGAAAATAATAGAAGACGAAGACCAAATTCTAGAAGATTTCATGGCAATTTTCAACAAAAAAAGAGCTACCTATTTTAAATTAGCAATGAAAACAAAAAATGAATTCCCAACTACTTTATTGTTTAAGACGGCATTAGATACGTTAAAAGAAAAAGGGTATGAAATTCAAGAAGAGAAAATAAAAGAAAATTTCTTAGAAAAACTTGCGGAGTTGTATCATTCCTGTGAAGAAGAAGAATGGAAACCCGATGATAAAACGAGATTAACTTTAGAAACTTTATCAAAAATCTCAAACTTAAAAATTGGGCTTATTTCCAATCATCCAAATCATAAAACTATAAAAAACATGCTTAAAAATAATGAATTGAGAGATTTTTTTGATGTTATTGTGACTTCTGCTAAATTTGGTAAAAGAAAGCCTATTTCAGACATATTTTTTCATACATTAAAAAGAATGGGATTAACAAAAAACGACGCAGAATATTGTATAATGGTGGGTGATGAGGCTGCTGATATAGTTGGCGCTAATAGAGTAGGTATGCAAATTATCTTAAAAGAGAGAGAATACGAGTTCCCATACGAAAAAGAAATTAACTTACCTAATTTGAAACGAATCAAGTCAATAGACGAAGTTTTACAATACTTAGATTAAAGATGAAGTAGCCCAGAGGGGAAATATTCCTTCTAAAAGAAGTTTTAAGAAGATTGAACCCCTGATCACTTGCTTCGCAGGCAAGCGTCTTATCCACTCGACTACTGGGCTAAAATTTCGTTGATAATTGTTAAAATACTTTAAAGTTAAAATACTTTATTTCTCTTTTAAGTATTAGAGAGATATATTATCGATAATTGCACACTAAGTATGAATCTAATTAATACTAGTTACTTAGGATAATCAGGCTTACTAGAAACTAATGTTGTGGTTTCTTCGATCCAGCTAGATAAATCATCATCAACTCGAATATAAGCTACTATTTTATCCAGTTCTTGAAGTTTAGTAAATTTACATTCCGCTACCAAATCCCATCCGCCATAAACAGGAGTTGTGTAAGTCACATCCCAATCTTCATCCGGGCTATTCGATCTTAAATTTGTTAATCTTTTTACAACTTCCCATTCCGTTCCAATTACTTTTAGCCTAATGAGTATGTAACCACGATAATAAATCTTAAACACCAAAATTTTCTTTTTAATTACAAACGCTACAATGATTTTATGCTAATATTCACCTTAATAATGATATATTTTTTTTGATAAGGTTTATTATTAATACTCAAATAGCTTATAATTTTATACATTCATATTAATGATCCTCAAAGAGGTTTAAACTGTGGATAATTCAGAAATTAAACGATTATTATTAATTTTTAGCCTTGAAAATTCAGTGAAATTTGGAGGTAAACCAAATTTAAAAGCCGTACTAGGAAAAATTATAGGTCAAAACCCAGAGCTCAGATCGCAAATAAAAGGAATAAAACTTATTCTAGATGAGATAGCCTCAGAAATCTCCAAATTAACTCTTCAAGAGCAAGAAGCAAAGTTATTAGAGTTAAATCCCGATGCTTTAAAGAAAAAGGTGTCAAAGAAAGAAAAGAAACCACTACCAGAATTACCTAATGCTCAGAATTACGATAATATAGTGATGCGTTTAGCACCATATCCAAGCGGGGCTTTACATATTGGAAACGCAAGAATGATAGTCTTGAACAGCGAATATATCAAAAAATACAACGGGGACTTAATTCTTTTCTTTGATGACACGATCGGAAGTCCAAAATCATTGAGAAATACTTCTAAAGCTAAATATGTGCTCCCAGAAGCCTATGGGTTGATAGAGGATGGATTAAAGTGGTTAGGTATTACTTATTCAAAAGTTTATTATAAAAGTAAACGCCTTGAAATTTATTACGAGTACTGTGAAAAACTTATTCAGGACGGTATGGCGTATGTATGTTTTTGCACCGCAGCTGAATTTAAAAATAAATACAAAGATCGTAAACAAGATTGCCCTCACAGAAATCAAACTATAACTTTTAACTTAAAAGAGTGGGCGAACATGTTAAAAGGGAAATATCACGAAATGGAAGTTGTAGTAAGGCTGAAAACTGGGATGAGGCATAAAGATCCAGCACAGCGGGATCAAATTATAATGAGAATATCTGAGGCAGAACATCCACGAGTAGGTAATAAATATCTGGTTTGGCCGATGTTGGAGTTTTCTTGGGCGATTGATGATTATCTTATTGGCATAACTCACATACTTAGGGGATCTGATTTAATTAAAGAGGATTATATAGAAGAATTTATATGGAATCATTTTGGATGGAAAAAGGCAGAGTTTATCCATTACGGACGTTTGAATTTTTCGGTTTTAAGTAAAAACGAACAAAATTTGTTAAGTAAAACAAAAGCTCGAAACAATATAGATAATGGTACCTATAGCGGGTGGGATGATCCTCGTACGTGGAGCCTTCAATCGTTAAAGATGAGAGGTTTTGAACCACAAGCCTTAAAAGACTCTTTATTAGATTTAGGATTATCTATAAATGCAATAAATTTTTCGGTAAACTGGTTATATTCAAAGAATAAAGATATTATTGATGAAAAATCAAATAGGTATTTCTATGTGGAAGAACCAGCTATTCTTGAAATAACTGATGTTCCATTTTCAAATTTCATAGCTGAACCTATGCTACAACCTACTGATCCACAAAAAGGAAGGAGAAAAATTAGAGTTGATGCCATAAATAATAGGTTGTTGATTCTAATATCTCGAGCAGACATGGTTAAACTCAATGCCGATCAAATAATCCGCCTGAAAGATCTTATAAATATACAAATAACCTCTAAAAATTTAAACGAGAGCAAGATTCAAGCCCGTTTCCACAGTCCTGAATTAAATCGGGATTATAGTATAATACATTGGGTGCCCAAAAAAGAAAATGTAAATGTTTCGATCATAAAACCCGATGGAACAATGTCTATGGGAAATGGAGAGAAAAATCTTAAAAACATACCTTTGAATAAGCCCATCCAGTTCGAAAGATATGGATTTGTAAATCCCATTAAGTGGGAAAATCAGACACTTATTTGCTACTTTACACATTAAAATGACAATATTATTTTATACGCATTATCCTTTTAAACCAGAAATAATAATAAACTATAACAAGTATATCATGAAACCTTAATTTGTTGTAAGAATGAGTGAGAATGATAAAATAGACAATTCGAACGAAACTAAGCTAAGATGGTCGTATTGTCCTATATGTGGAACTAAAATCCCGGAAGTGAAGAATATTAAATTTTGCACTAAATGTGGCGTGGATTTAATCTACATCAATACCCATATGAGGATGCCTCCTCGTAAAAACACAAAATATGTAGTTCCTCGGACTTCGCCTACCTACCAACCTTACAGTTTCAGACCTCCTCGCCCTCTAAGAAAGAAACTCTCACAAGAGGATATCATGAATCTAAAAGAAGAGAAGTTATGGGGTAGTTTCGCTTCTATCGGTATGACTGCTGCAGCTTTTCTCTTAATGAACTTTGTGGCAATTTTTGCAGTTATCGTATATGTATTTTTTTCATTTAACTTAGCTACTATATATGATATCTTAGCCAATCCGTATTTTATTATTTTTAGCTCCTTTATTGAGTTAATCTTGTTTATTGTTCCAATGTTATATATTGGCAAGTATTTAAAAAGACCAAATTTAAACAATCGATTGATCCTCTTAGGATTTACTCGTAAAGGTTTTAGCAACAAAAGATTACTGAAAGAAATTTTTATAGGTTTAGGTTTCGCGATTCTTGGAGTATTTTTAGTGTTAAGCGTGTCTTTCCTAATGGAGGTTATATTAACTGTGATTTTTGGGTACGAGTTAGTATATGATATTCTTGGGACTTCCGGTGAAGTGGATGTTCTCATTACATCCTCTGACGTATTCAGTATTATATGGTTAGTCATTATAATGATATTAATAATAGGAACATCAGAGGAAGTGCTATTCAGAGGATTTTTACAAAAGGGGCTAGTACGCAGTCTAGGTAAAAAATGGGGGATTTTAATCACAGCGTTAATATTTTCTTCAATTCACTTAATAGGAATATTCCTATTTCCAGAATCATTGACAGCTTTCTTAGTATCATTGCTCCTCAACTTCTTTCCATTTTTTGCGATTTCTATTTTGCTTGGATTGCTCTATAACTGGAGGAAAGAAAATTTAATTGCAGTTATGATAACTCACGGCGTTTATAATGCGCTAACGATCATCATTGCATTTTTAGTATTCAGTTCTTTTTAACAAAAACCAAGAAATTCGATGAGTATATTAGAAAAATTTTATCAAAGAACCAAAGGTATTGAAGCTAAAATTGGTATTGGACTAGGAGATTCAGAGGTTCACAATAATAAAATCTTAAAAGCTGTAATATCAATTTTAGAACTAAAGTGTAATTCCTTTTTTTTCTTCGGAAGCAGAAAATCAATAGATCAAATCTCTAATAATAAACTCTTTAGTGAGAATAAAGAAATTATAACCTTAGTTGATTCAGATGAACCAACATCTGAAATTCTCAATTATCTTAAAACCAATCAAATTTCAAGCGTTGTGAGAGGAAATCTAGGCTCAACTAAATTCTTATTAGGACTTCAGTCCGTTCTAAACATACAAGAAGTTAATCGGTTAGCGCTGTTAGAAACTTTCACGGGGTATCAGTTTTTTTTCGGACCCGTAGGTATAGACGAATGTAATGATTTTGATAGCAAAGTAATATTCATCAATAAAGCAATCAAGGAAATAAAAGCATTAAATTTAGAACCAAAAGTAAGCATATTAAGCGGTGGAAGAATAGGAGACATAGGACGAAATCGTAAGGTAGATCGTAGTATCGAAGAAGCTCAAAAAGTTGTAGATCATTTTAGAGAAAAATCTTCGTCTTTAACCATTGAGCATTCAGAGATTTTAATTGAAAATGCGATCGCTAAAAAAAGTAATTTAATCATTGCTCCTGATGGGATTACAGGAAACTTAATATATAGAACTTTGGTTCACTTAGGTGGAGGCAAAGCATATGGTGCGATTTACATGGATATTGATCGGGCAATTGTCGATACATCCAGAGTAGGAGATATCTCCGAAATCAGAGGGGCTCTCATTTTAGCTCAAAGTCTAAATTTTCGTTAAAAATCTAATTCCACTAAGAAATTGGCAATTTAAATATTGATTTACCTATACGATTAGTGTATGAAACAGTGAACTAAGAAAGTATTTTTATAAAAAAAAAAAAAATAATTTAGGTTATTGCTCCAAGTAGAGTAGCTACAATAATTATGATACCGCCAATTAATACTCCAAAGATGATGACACCTACTCCGAGAATCCCCAAAAATACGGGTGCGTAATGAATTGGTCTAATACCTAGTAATATCACAAGAATGGCTAAGAGAAGAGCAACTGCACCTCCAATTGCTCCCCACCCCCATACTGCTAATGAAACACCTGCTATTTTTAAAACTGCTTCTATTAAAACTATTATTCCACTCACGATTGCTGCTATACGCATTAATACATCGGTTTCTTGAATTTCACTCATGTTGAGACACCATAATTTAAATGCTAATTAAATAAAAAATAGACTACTTCTCCTTAAATATTTATAGCCTATTCCTCTTAAACATTTAATATTTTTAATTTATAGTTGAATTTATAGGGGGTAAATAAAAACAGTATAAGTCTTAACAGTTGTTCAATTTCGCTAATATCTAAAATGGGAGAGGGGGGATTCGAACCCCCGGCCACTCGGCCCCCAGCCGATTAGAAATAGTTTGAGAAGTCCAAACTAATGTATCATACCAAGCTAGACCACCCTCCCTTTTAAAAAAAGGATGTACTCCTCATACTTTACACAGAAAAATTAGTCCAACTTAGATTTGTATAAATTAAAATCATAAATTCTATTTATTTTTAATGATCTCCATAGTTCATAAAGGCAACCATATTAGAGTTATATTAATTCTAAAAATAGAAAAAATTAAAATTTTTAATCTCTTTGAGCATTTTCTTCATCGCGAAGTACTTGCTTCATTATTTTACCAGTAGGGGTTGTAAGTAAATCATCTCGAAATTCGACATATTTTGGGACTTTAAAATCGGCAAGATTTTCTTTACAAAACTGTAATATTTCTTCGGTAGTCACAGATTTTCCTTCTTTTAAGATGATGAAAGCTTTGGGAAGTTCTCCATAAATTTTATCTTGCACTCCTATAACTGTCGCTAACGAGACTGCTGGGTGTGAATAAAGTACTTCTTCGATTTCTCTTGGATAGATGTTTTCTCCACCTCGAATAATCATATCTTTTTTACGATCTGTTATGTAGAAAAATCCATCTTCGTCTATATGACCAATATCACCAGTATACAACCAGCCGCCTTTAAGAGTTTGTGCGTTCGCTTCTGGATTTTTGAAATATTCTTTCATTACATTATCGCCTTTAACAAGAATTTCACCTTTTGAGTTTGGGGGAAGATCATTACCATCACTATCTACAATTTTCATCTCATTACCTGGTAATGGTATGCCTATACTTCCAATTTTTCGCCTATCTTCTGTATCTGTAGGTATTGGATTAACTGAAGATGCACACGTACCTTCTGTAAGACCATAACCCTCAACAATCCTACATTTAAATGTTTCCTCAAATGCTCTGAATACTTCGACTGGTAATGGTGCAGCTCCACAAATTACAAATTCTAATGAAGAAAGATCCAAATTTTCATGGGGCATTTTAAGAAGGATTGACAGTATAGTTGGAACCGCACTGAAAGTGGAAGCTTTGTATTTTGCTACTGTTTCCCAGTGTGTTTGGGCAGAAAATCCTGAAGTTAAAATACAACTGGCTCCAATTGTAAAAGGCGCCATTACAGTAACTATTTGAGCGTTAACATGGAACAATGGTAAAATTAACATAAATCTGTAGTGTTCTTCAGCTTTTAGAAAATCTTTTATCATTTCAGCATTTCTTCTTATGTTGTAATGAGTTTGTAAAACGCCTTTAGGAAAACCCGTTGTCCCTGAAGTATAAAGAATAGCGGCAGGGTCATTTTTTTCATCAATAGCTACTAATGGGGGAGCGCTCTTAGATGCTTTTTCCATTAATTCCCAATAATTTAAAGTTCCCTCAATAGATTCTCCGATAACAATTACATGTTCTACTTTTGGGAGTTTATCTCTAATTTCATTAATTACTTCCATAAATTTCGGGATTGTAACTATAATTTTTGCCTCAGAATGATCCACTACAAATTTTACTTCCCGAGCCTTAAACAATGCATTTACAGGGCCAGTAACTGCTCCAATTTTCGGAATTCCTAAGTAGAGATAGACATACTCGGGCATGTTTGGTAGATAAACGCTAACTTTATCTCCTTTCCTTATTCCAAGATCATAAAGTAAATTCGCTACTTTATTAGTTAGATCATCTATTTGGGAGTACGAAATTGTTATATCTTCCCAATACATAAAGGTTTTATCCTCATATTTTTTTGCTTGATTATTGACTAATTCTCTTAGATTCATTTTAGTATCCTCTTTGGTTATAAAAATCATATACCAATATTGACGAATAGGTCTATATGACTTTAGTATTATTAAAAATCACAAATTATATTTATGTTTAATTATCCATTTTTTTTAAAGCAATAATTTTTAAATTCTTTAGAGGTTTTTTAATCTTATAATTTTATTAAATTAAAACATTCTAGTGCTAAATTATGCGCTCCAGAAAACCTTTTATTATTTTTTGGCCTCAATATTTCGATGCAAAAAGGAGTAGATCAAAGGGAAGGCGCATACCGAAGAAGTTTGCCATAGAAAAAATAACTACAAATGATATTTTAAAAGCTGCAAAACACTTAGGCTATGAAGCCCATTTCGAGAAAGGTTATCACTATCCTAGAACCTGGTGGGACGATCCTGGTAGAGTATCGATAGACGCGAAGGGTAAGAAAAAATCAAAAGTTTTAATAGATATTGCTAAAGAAATTAAAAAAACTCAGCCAAAAAAATAATAGAGAGAGACTGACATGCATGAATTCTCGTTTGCTTACAATATATTTAAAGTTGCAGAAGCTACAGCCATAAAACATAATGCTAAGAAGATATCAGAAGTTCACCTCGAGATTGGTGAATTGACACTAATAGTGCCAGAACTTCTCAAACGTTCGTTTGAAATGGCAACAAGTGGTTCTATTGCCGAGGGTGCAGAATTAGTCATCGAACTGCTTCCTGGTACAATAAAATGCCGAGATTGCGGAAAAAATTCATCTGTCACCTTAAGCGAAGAATCACACTTAACCGGTTTACAATTGTTTCAATGCAAACACTGTCAAAGTAAGAATACTGAAATTATAGATGGTAAGAAAGCCAACATAAAGAATATCAAAATACAAGAATAGGTTGCTTTATAGCAATTAAAAACATTAGAAAATATAATTAGTACTGATTATTCAGATTGATCTTGTGTATGTGACTCAAGATAAAAAAAAGATTATTCACTAATTAAAATACCATTTAAAATTCCGTGTTGACCTGGACGACTAGATATTCTTGCTTTACCTAATTCAGTTTCAACTACAGCACCCTTAGTAAGAATATGGCGCCGATTTAAATCTTTAGAAGCAGCATTACTTTCGAATTTTAAAATCTTAACTTTCGATGTTTTATTGGTCGTGAGATCAGTGACATTTATGAAAGTTGAGGAGAATAACTTAAGTTTGTAATTTCCTCCTATAGTACGCTGTTTCTTTTTCTTTTCCTGCCCTATCTTAGTTTCGATGGGAGGTCGTTCTAGTTCTCTTTTCCTTTTCTTATGAAAATGCTTATATTTTTTTCCGGTATACTTTCGTTTGCTTCTTGCTTGACTTCTTGCCATGATTAAGGGACACTCGTCGAATCGAATATGATATAATCGATAATTATCTATATCTTTAAAATTTTTGCGTTTAGAAGTTTATAATTATTAAAAGTAAAATAGAAATATGTTAAATTAATTTATTAATTAAAATCGGATACTAATTTTAAAAAAATCGTATACTAATTTTAAAACATTTGTAGATTGGTTAAAAATGATGGAAAACAAACCTAATTATTCAAACTTAGATGACATTTCTATAAAAAATATAATTAAATCTAGTACAACCACAGTAGGAATAATTGTAAAGGATGGTGTTGTAATCGGAACTGAATCTCAAGCTACTGCAGGATACACTGTAGCCACCAAAGAAGCTCAAAAATTATTTAAAATAAATGATTATACGGCGGCCACAATTAGTGGTGGAGTTGCAGATTGCCAATATGTCGTCAATCAACTACAAGCTCTATCAAGATTAAAACAAGTAGAGGACGAAAAAGTACCAGATCCACAGTATATTGCAAGCATGACAAGGAATATTTTGTTTAGCGGAAGATCATACTTCTTGTGTATGATGATCATAGGAGGTTTCTCACAAAAAGCTAATAACGGAATTCTCTATGGTGTTGATTTATTAGGAACTCTATATGAAGAAGAAAGATTCATTTCGTTCGGTTCAGGATCTCCGTTTTCACTAGGGGTGTTAGAAGCCGATTGGAAACCAAATTTAACTAAACCAGCAGGAATAAAATTGATAGAAACAGCGATATCAAGCTCTAGAGAAAGAGATGCTGCTTCGGGGTTCAACCTTCAAATATGTACGATTGATAAAACTGGTTTTAAACAAGTTCAATAAATTGTTAAAAATTATTAAAGAATAATAATAAAACCAAGCTTTTTCTAAGTAGAACTTATCAATAGTTGATAAGTAAGTTTGTAACAGTATTTTATTTGAAATTGACATTCTTATAAATTTTCAGAACTGCTTACTATAAGTTTTATTTGTGTAAGTTTATTACTCAAATAAATGAACCCATTCATCTCTTTGTTTTGGGAGTCAACGATGATCCAAATTAAGTGTGTGAATTTTTTTAAACTGCTATTATGGTAATATTTCATGTTAAGTTTATCTGTACCACTAAGAGTTGTTCCAGAAGGATGAGAGTGAAGTACTGCTATTAATTTTAGGTTTTCATTTTTCATTAAATGTTCTGAAAGCTCTAAGATTTTCTGATCGTTATCTAATAAAAATGATACAGTGCTTCCTACACTGGATTCTATACAATGAAAAGAAACGCTATAGTAGTTATAACTAAAATCACCATTATTATTGTTAACTTCTTGAATATTCCCTAGGATAAAGCCGCTAGCTTCGTTAGGGGATGCTAATTTAATACAGGTATCGATTTTTTCAACTATGGCACTACTAATATAAAAAACAATATCTTTCTCATATTTCATATTTAACTCCATATAAAAAATCAGAATAATGTTAAAGCAGCGTTTAAAGTTGCTAACCGTGCCTTTTGATAGTTATCTCCTGAACCTATTATAATTACATCATTTTTTTCAATTTTAACCTTCGCAGCTTCAATTTCCGACTTAAAATAATTCAATGTTTTAGGATTAATTTTCGTATTATCTTTCTCATCTTTGGATTTTGTTTTTGTAGGAAAAAACAGATTAACGCCATCGTAAACTAAACAAGTAGCACCAGAGCCGTTAATTTTTATAGCTGCATCTCTTTGCTCTACTCCATCACTTAACTTCGTAGAGGCTTTTTTGACTAAACAGAAATACGAATTCACATATTCTTGTTTAATAATAATATCCTTTAAATACTCCAAATCTGCTTTCTTTAATAAAAGAATCTTCATTTTTACTTTTGCTAAAAATTCAAAACCTTTTTGAGTTAAAACATGTCCTCTCCTTTGCAATTCACCAGCCTTCAATTCTCCTTCGCTTGGAACAATTATAAATTTGGTAACATTTTTTAATTTATTAAATAATGACTTTACAGTTCCAGCCCCAATTTGTAATTCTTTTTGAAGTCGATACCTACCAATCCCTTCTATATTCTCTCCAAATAGAAATAGTGACAATAATACATGCACATAATCGAATGTTGGTTTAATAGTGGGGCTTTCAAATAATGGCTCTAATTCGCTCAATACATTCATACTGTTGATATATAATAAGAATCATATGTAAAAAAAACAGTAGGTCAAAAAAAAATATAAATTAAAATAGTTTAATACTTCTTATACAATCGAATGTAATTTTTTAATTGAAAAACTGGCGAATGATTCATGGAAAGGAGAAATAATGATAAAAATCAAAAAGAAACCCATGAATTAATACTATTTAATGAAGATACTGGAACAAAGTCAAAATTGTTTGAACCTGAACAATTAGAATATATAGATCAAGAAGACAAGATAAACATGGTCTATAAATTAGTCCCATTTGGGGGAAACTACCTGTATTCTTTACTAATAACGAATAAAAGCACCGATCCTATTACAAAGGTCAAAATTAGAATAAATTTTCCGGGATTTTTTAAATTATGTAGGAGCACCCCCCCAACTTTAACTCTAGAGTCATTAGAATTAGGGGAAGATGAAAGTAACAGCGATCAAAAACAAATTGAACAACAACAAGTCGTTATGGAATTTGAAAGCTTAGAGAAAACATCTCAGAAACAGATAAACCTATATTTATGTCCCCTTTTCTTAGAAGAAAAAGGTACAATTAGATCCTTTATTACTTTTGTTAACAATGTTGATTTCATAAGGGCAATTGATACTGATGCCATCCCAATTCAGTTTGATCCCTTCAGTATTGAAAGAAAAATAATACCATCGTCAGAAATTAAACAATTTCTAGAAAAGCCATGGATAAAAAAAGCGATTAAAAGCATCGGAATTGGAATTAACAGCCAACTTGATGAAAAATATTATTTTGAGCTTATAAATGAAATTCTTGAAACCCATAACTTCCAACTAATTATGAATATTCAAAGCAAGAAAATAAGTTGGTTTTTTGGAACTGATTTAGTCTCAGGGAACGATGTTTTGATTATCTGTCAAGTATCGGGTCGCAAAATAGAGTGGTTAGCAGCATCGTCAAATCCTCACTTACTCATATCTCTTTTAACGAAGTTTATCACCGTGTTTGAAAGAGAACTGATAGTACGTGGTCATATAGCGTCTAAAGAACAAATTTACACTCTGGAATGTCGGTATTGTGGTAATACATTGACATATTTTCCACTAAAAGGTGAATCAATTGAGTGCAATAAATGCAATTATGAACAAATTGTTTGGAATTAATTAACTCAACGAGCTTCATAAAAAATTCTTCCTCTCAACAGAAAAGAACAAGCATAAATTTAATTTTTTTAAGTTTTCTATGACGGAAAAATTCATTGTACAACGATTCACATTTTAACTTATTTTTTGAAATCTTTTAAATTTATTTCCACATTTCTATATCAGCTAAAATATTCCTATTTTATACATCATTTTATAGCAAATATTGATAGATTCGAAAAACTGGTAAAAGAAACCTATATTGCACGAGATTATTCAATTAATATGATTTGAATTTTGTCGTAAAATTTTTTTCTTTTTTTTCTTTAGAAAATGAAGCTTTAATCAAAATCTTTAAATATATAAAAGAACAATAATTATTTGATTAATTAAATTTGATCAAAAAAGTAACATTTAAGGAAATTAACTCAAATAATTAAAAAGTGGAGGATTGAATAAAAAATGGCTGAATATATTAGTTGGAGTCCAATTAGAAGATTAATGAAACACAATGGCGCCGTAATCGTTGCTCGAGATGCTGTCAATGAATTAGTAGATTGGATGAGTGCATCCGCAGTTACAATTACAAAATCTGCGTTAGTACTCACAAAACATGGCAAAAGAAAGAAAATCACTCGAGACGACATTTTACTCGCTATTAAATACTTCTAAAAAGACATTTAAATAGTTTTACAATTAATACTCTTTTTTTCTTTTT
>Ga0255055_10001202_pt1 | contig 19337 bp, 20 predicted proteins | sample JV7_2_27_MG_FD_188633 | JGI IMG/M metagenome (GOLD analysis project Ga0255055, IMG submission 188633) | Seawater microbial communities from Jervis Inlet, British Columbia, Canada - JV7_2_27 | ecosystem: Environmental > Aquatic > Marine > Inlet | place: Canada: British Columbia | collected...
TGCGGTATCCATATCCAACGGACTAACCATACAGGGTATTAATGCAAAAAGGGTATTAACGATATCTCTTTCATTAGCCTTCTTCCAGGCCGCAATGCCTTTTATTGGATGGTTCGTTGGCCTAGGGATTGAGGAATATATTAAAGAAATTGATCACTGGGTTGCCTTTATACTGCTGACCGTGATCGGGGCGAAAATGGTAATTGAGGGGATTAGGAAAAATGGTGATGAGGGTGACTCGGAGTTGAGGATCATTACTTTAATAGGGCAATCATTTGCCACAAGTATAGATGCATTTGCAGTAGGGATCAGTTTCGCCCTCTTAAATCAATCCATAATACTACCTGTCGCGGTAATAGGTCTGGTCACATTTGGGTTTTCTTTGCTGGGACTTTACCTGGGAAAATACATTGGGAAACGACTTGGTAAAGCCGTTGAGATCTTTGGTGGCATTTTACTTATTGGGATTGGATTGAAGATTCTCATAGAGCATCAATTCTTTGCTCAATAGTATACTGGGTAAATACCTATATCCATTGGATTGAACAAGCGGTTCACAGCTTCTACAATGATGACAATAGCGAATATCTCCAGCATTATACCAATGCTATATCCGGAAAGAGATAGAATTCTATCTGAATTTCCTGTAAATTTTTAGCTCCTGGAAACTTTCCTGACAGCTATGTACGCAATCCAACTTAATCCAAAAGCAAGCACATAGGATGCCATGAGAATGCCATCGGCTAATAATGCCATTGATTTTGATGCTAATCCAAAAATTATTTCAACAACCATTGTAATGGCTGTTAAAAGTACAACCCACAAGGTTTTATTTTCGTGCCTAATTTTATTTTCTGACATGGGTATTTATATCTTGATATTACATTTCGCCTTCATGAATACCAACTATAAATATTGATTCAACTCTGCCACAGTTTTATTCATTTCTCTTTCTAATTCAAGTAAATGGGTTACGCTTTCATAATAAATTGAAAGTTCAAGGATGTAGTCCATCAGGGTAATTTCACCTTTATCCAACGCCTTTTCCAATAATTCAGAATTATCAAAGGATTGCAATTCCATTTCATAATCCATGCGATTATCCATAAGTCCGATTGCTTTAGTATGCAAAACTTTGAGATGATTATAAAGCTGTACCTTATTGTCTGTAGCTATGTTATCAAATGCAATTGCGTTGGCTTTGGAATATTTTATGGTGTTTTTATTCTCCCACATTGGAATCGTCACTCCAAGCGTTACTCCTTTAAAATCTTGCCCAATAATCCTTTCACTCATATAGCCAGCCTGAAGTTTAGGTAAACTCAATGCCTTATTTAAGCTCACTTGTTTTTGGTTAATCTCAATCTCCTTTTTTAACCAATTTAATAGAGGATTGCTTTGTTCTGCCTGCACATACCATTGTTCAAAATCAGCTGGAATTGCAGTTACCTGGAAATCGCTTTCGGAAAAGTCGATAAAATTACCGCCATTTAATAGGGCTAATTCACCAAGCAAAGCTTCTCTTTCGATATTAAGTGATTCCATTTCTTTACTTAGATTAAGCAGGTTTAAATGTGCTTTATTGTATTCCAAAATGCTTGTTTCGCCAACATCGAATTTCGCTTTATAGCTGTTGGCAATACTTTGGGAGTGATCAAGTCTTTTTGAAAGTTCAGACATTGAAGCATTGATGTAAACCAAATCATAACAGATTAAACGGGATTCCAAAAGCAAGGATTTTCGTTGCTTTTGATATTCAAGGTCAACCTGTTCATTTCTCATCTCGGAGATCTGATTTTTATATCCATATGCTGTCGGAAAATCAAAAGACTGCTTCAGGCTGAAATCTGCTCGATTACCAATTGCGGAAGGATTACCCCACAAATAGTTAAACTCCAATTCAGGATTCTGAAGGTAAATTCCGGTTTTATTCCCAATTTTATCCGCTTCTGCTCTTGATCTAAGGGCTGACAAAGTTGTGTTGTTCTTTTCTATCTCCAGCAAAACATCATCAATCTTACTTTGAGAGAAAAGCGATGAGTTGCTGGCTATAATAGCAATTAGAACTATGATTATATATTTCATGTTTTTTGAGATTTAATTATTCCACGATTGTTCAGAATGCTATAGACTATTGGCACGATAAAAATATTGAGCAAGGTAGATGTAAGTAACCCACCTAAAATTACCTGTGCCATTGGGCTTTGAATCTCGTTACCCGGCAAGTCTCCTTGCATCGCTAGGGGAATAAGCGCAAGAGCAGCCGTTAATGCTGTCATTAAAATAGCATTCAAACGGTCTGATGAGCCTTTTACTACTGTTTCAGACAATGATATTCCCTGATCCTGCAATTTTTGGTAATTTGAAATCAAAAGGATTCCATTACGGGTTGCGATACCAAAAAGTGTTATAAAACCAATAATCGCAGGAATACTTAGTACTCCTGAGGTAAAGTAGATTGAAAATACTCCACCTATCAATGCCAATGGTAAATTCAGCAAGATGATTCCCGCAAGCTTGAAACTCCTAAATTCCTGGAAAAGCAAAAGATAAATGATAAGAATGGCCAGTATGGAAGTTAACATCAAAGTTTTTGATGCTTTAGCTTCACTTTCAAACTGACCCCCATATTCAATTCTATATCCCTCAGGCAGTTCAATATTTTCACTTACCCTGCTTTGTATATCCTGAACTACGCTACGCAAATCACGGCCAGCTACATTTGCTGCAATTACAATCTTTCGTTGCACATTCTCTCTACTTATTGAACTGGGCCCTGAAATTGAGACAATATCAGCAACTTGTTCTAAGGGTACTTTTTTACCATCTTCGGTATCAATTAATGCAGAACGGATCCCATCAATCGTTTCAGTATAATCGCTATTCAATCTTAGCACTAAATCAAATCGACTCTGACCTTCGTATATATCTGCCAGTTTTTCATTGCCAAATGCAATATCTACAAACTCGTTAAATTGATTAATCGTAATTCCATAATAAGCCAGCATTTCCCGGTTCGCCCTTATCTGGATTTGGGGTATTTCAACTTGCTGATCAACATTCACATCAACCAGGCCTTCGATATCAACAATCGAGCTTTTTACCTGATTTCCGATGATAAACATCTTATTTAAATCATTGCCAAAAAGCTTAATTGCAATATTTGCCCTGGTCCCGGAGAGCATGTGATCGATTCTATGACCAAGGGGCTGGCCTACTGTTGCAGCAATGCCCGGAATGCTACCCACCGTTTCTCTTACATCAGCCATAAACTCTTCACGGCTTCGGTTTTCAAGTTTAAAAGTAGCATCAATCTCTGCGCTATTAACAGTTTGTGAGTGTTCATCTAATTCACCTCTCCCAGTTCTTCGGGCTGTACCATTTATTTCAGAAATTGATAGTAATTCTGTTTCTACCAGATTACCCAGTTTATTGCTTTCTTCTAATGATGCACCTGGTTTTGTAACTACCGATAGTGTTAACGAACCTTCATTAAATTCAGGTAAAAAGCTGCGCCCCATGGTTGAAAATGCAATAAGAGAAATGACAAATAAACCAAGGGAAGAAAAAATTACTGCTTTTTTGTGTCTCAAGGACCATGAGAGTGACTTCTCATAGTAAAATGAAAGTTTGCGAACTAACCATTTTTCTTTTTCATTTTTCGCAAGATATTTTTCATTGGAAAGTAGCAATTTCGCCAGCAATGGGGTTAATGTCATAGCCACAATCAGGGAAACAAATAAGGAAACTATAAATGATATACCCAGAGGCTTTAACATCCGGCCTTCCATTCCCGAAAGGAAAAATAAAGGTAAAAATGCTACTATTATTATAAGTGTTGCATTTAGAATTGAGGCACGAATTTCCTTCGATGCCTCAAATACCACGACAAATGAAGATTGTCTGTCCTGCAAGGGCTTTTGCCGGTTTTGTCTTAACCGTTTATAGACGTTCTCTACATCTATAATAGCATCATCAACCAAGGAACCAATAGCAATTGCCATTCCACCTAAACTAATCGTGTTTATATTTAGGCCCAGTGCTTTCAGGGCTAATATTGCCCCAAGTAGTGACATAGGAATGGCTAGAAGAGAGATAAATGTGGTTCGAAAACTACCTAAAAACAAAAACAGGATGATTATAACGAATATTCCCCCTTCAATTAAAGCATTCTGTACATTATTGACTGATGTTCCAATAAAATCAGCCTGTCTGAAAATTTTGGTGTCTAACACAACATCAGGAGGTAATGTTTTTTGAAGACCCGCTAAGTTTTTTTCGATATTGTTTGTCAGATCCAGCGTGTTTGTATTGGGCTGCTTTGAGATTGAAAGAATGATTGCAGGTCTTGCGTTTTTAGAAGCATGTCCCATTTTTACTGCAGCCCCGACTTTCACCTCTGCAATATCCCTGACCCTTACAGGTTTCTTGTTTATTGATTTAATATATGAATTACCCAATGCATCAATATCAAAGGTACGTGCTATTCCTCGAACAACATATTCGTTGCCAAACTGTCTTACAGCACTTCCGGATGAATTTTGACTAATTCCTTTGCAAACATCAGCCAATTCAATCATGGAAACATTGTAGAAGTTCATTTTCTGAGGATCGGCCAAAACCTGATATTGTTTGTAATCACCCCCGATGATAGTTACTTGAGAAACGCCACCCGTTGCAAGTATCAATGGTTTTACATTCCATTCTGCAATTGTTCTTAAATCCATCATACTGGTACTATCGGCTTGTATTCCAATCAGGAATATTTCACCCATTATACTGGATTGTGGAGCCAGGGTTGGTTGTTCCACTCCAAGGGGCATTTGTGATGAAATACTGATAAGTTTTTCACTTACTATCTGGCGAGCTTTGAAAATATCCGTACCCCAATCAAATTCTATCCAAACAAAAGAGAAACCCTGCGAAGAAACTGAACGCACCCTGCGTACATCCGTGGCACCGTTAACAGAAGTTTCAATGGGAAAGGTTACCAGACGCTCGACTTCTTCAGATGCCATACCATGGGCATCAGTCATAACGACCACCGTCGGAGAAGTAAAATCAGGAAAAACGTCAACATCCATATTAACGGCCGTTCTTGCTCCAAAAACCAGTAAAAGCACTGAACTGAGCAAAATGATATATTTGTTGTTCAGTGAGAATTTTATAATATTATTTAGCATGGCTAGGTGATTTAGTGATTATGTCCAGAATGAGCATCTAAAGAGCCTGTTGCCTGAGCCAGTTTTACAAGAATTGCGCCTGTAGTTACAATACGTTCCTGCTGAGCTATTCCTTCCAATACTTCTATTTTCAGTCCATCGGTTACCCCCACTTTTACTTCTCTCTTTTCAAAGAGCTCAGGTGTAACTTGAACGAAAACAAAGTAAATACCCTGTTCTTCCAATAAGGCAGAATTTGGGATTGTCACTGCTTGACTGCTGCTTACGGTTTTTAAGTATAGCTCCACAAAACCACCAGATACGAATGAACCTTTATTGTCAATCTGAAGACTTATAGGGATCAGATAATTATCATTATTTGTGTTTCTGCCAAATGATAATACCTCTCCGTTCAATTGTTCTAAGGTATAAGTCTGGTTATCGTGTATGGTGCGGATATTTGCTGAATTTATACTACTCAATATTGGTGCAAATTTTTGCTGGACTTCTGCTCTCAGCACCAGCGTTTTATTTTGCGAGATAATTACAACGGGTTGACCAGCTTCAACATATTGGCCATTTTGTATAAATACTTGTTTTATGTAGCCATTCATTGAACTTGTAATGCTCTCTCCTGCTGCATCAAAGTTTTCATTCAGGTTGTCATAGATAACTTTAGTATTATCGTACTGGTTCTTTGCGATTAGCAGGTCTTTTTCTGAGATTATTCTATCTTCTGCAAGCTCTTTTAACCTCTCAAAATCAGATTTTGCTTTTTCATAATTGTTTTGGGCTTCCAGGAATCGAACGGAAGAATTATTGTCAGCTAAGCCACTTCCGGAAATTGAAAAAAGAACTTGTCCTTTTGAAACGCTTTTTCCTTCCAATACGTTTTGAGCCGAGAGCATAACAATACCATTTGTTTTAGCGGATACTAAAATTTCGTCACCTTGTGCTGATTGTACCTGGGCAGTGGTCTTTATAATCTGACCGAATAGCTCAACCTCTGGATGTTCAGTTGCAAAATCAATCTTCCACGATTGTTCCTTGGTAAACACAGTTGTGTTGGTTTCTGATTGGACTAATCCTTCAGCAGCGTGTTCAGCATCGTGGATATCGTCATAAACTGTAATATTATTTGCAATGATTTGTGTTTTCCCCTGGCCAGAATTAATATCGAAAATTATTTTCCCAGTTCCCGATAACTGAGGTTGTATCTCGAATTTATATATTCCGGATACTACTGGTTGAGCGATTGTCTGTTTTACTCCCTTCTTACCAATAATCAGAGTAATTGTTACATCTCCGCTTTTTAATGGTTTGAAGTTATCAAGCCATGTAAAATGAGCCAGTATGCTTGAGTTTTGGCCCACGGCAAAAGGATCGGCTTCAGCAAAAAGCTCCATGCTATTGCTGTATTCGGTCAGTTGTAATTTGGCTTCATGGGCATGTGCTGAATCATCAGCTTGTTGGCTTATTCCGTTACACCCAACTAGTGCAATTGCGAAAAAAATGAAATATAATAGCTGTTTCATTGTAAATGAATTAAGATGAGAATATGGCCATGATTGGAATTACATTCATTATGTAATAATCATGGCCATATTATATTAATCAATGTTGATGTTCATGACCTTCTTCATGAGAATGCTCATGATCCGATTCTTCCTGGACCTCAAACACTTCTTGTTCTGGAATTGTATCTGGGCTATTTTGATGGTCTGAATGTACGGTACCATCATCATGGGTGTGGGAGTCGGTTTTTTCATTCGTTCTGGTTCCACAAGAACTAAACAGGATTGTCGTAACCGCGATAATAAAAAGTATCTTTTTCATTGTGATTAATGTTTTATTGATATACAAATGATATTCGGTTGATTATAATCAAAATGCATGCGCAAGCATGTTTGATTATGAAATGATAATGATTTATGCAGCAATATTTTATCGCTGCAATTCAGAAAAAAAGTAAAGAAAGTTTAGGCAATGGAAGGAGGCCCCCGCAAAGCGATTGCTCCGGGTTCAAAAAGAGAAGTTATTCGAAATTTGGAATTTCCATAATCATATTCAAAATCTGGAGGACTATATATATCACAATACTCAGATTCAGAAAAAATAATGATTACAGATTGAATAAATTGCTTTGATGATATTGACTGGTTTATAAGTGTAAAAGTAAAATCACTTGATACCAGGGTATGAGAATGTTGTGGAAAGCTATGATCATGCTTTTTTAGTGGATTGTCACGTTCATCTTCGACCGGTTTGTGACTGTGATGGGCATTTCCATCATGATGGGAATGGTTATCGTCAAACTCAATTTGTGAAGAATTTTCAACTGTTAAGTCATCATGATGATGATGTAAAATCATAGAATGAGCCAGCAACGTAGCATAGGCTAACAGGATAAGAAATGCTGCTGATATTCTATTAATCATTCTCTCAAAATTCTTACATAGATAACACTTTCTTTTCTATTTTGTTGTTGCTTTTTCCATAAGGGTTAGATTTTTAACACTTTGGCATGCTTTAGCATTTGCTGGCTTGGCTTGTTGGCTACAGCAATCAAAGCGAGCTTCTTGGACTTCCCCTTTGCAATAATACGATTGTAAATCTCACTGCAAGACTTGTTATGCTTACAGGCCGTAAAAGCGCATATGAATAGCAAGTTGCTAACGTGATTATTCCCACGCCACTGATCCGGTTTCTTCCCCTCCCGCTGGATCCGGACTCCCAGAAGACAGGATTCTGCCCAAAATATGAGATTAATTGTCTGGGGTTTCGAACTTCCCGAAACCGTGGTGACGTCAGATAGACATTAGATTGTCACTCATCTGAATAGAATTATTCGTATTCTACGTATCCAAAATTTGGTATGTATGGTGATATCGAAATATCAGGAATAATGTCTTCAAGAATCATTGTAACATCTTCCAAATCTTCCTCATAAAAACTATTTGTTGGTTCAAGTTCTATATCGATTATTTTTTGACAGCATTCGCATATACAATAATGCATTTTGAATCGAATGGAATAGTTCTTCGAATTCACCCAATAAAACTCTGCAGGCATGCAAATGGTAGGAGATGTTAAATTGGTTGAATCATAGGTAATCCATGCAAAAATTCCTTCTAATGTCGAGTGGTCAATTAGAATATCTGTTTCCTTTTCAATATAAAAGAGGATATCCGTCACTACCTTTTCAATATCTTCAACTTTTGTTATTACATTGTAAATCATTGTTTTAAATTTAAATATTATTATTTTTTATTGGAAACTAACAATTTAGATATTGTCAGCTTCCTTTAATTTTTGGCCAGTTAAAACTGGAGTTTTCGCTATATCAACCCCATATTCTTGGATGTTGATGCTTGCGATTCTGGCCTTTAAACAATCATCAGGTACCATTATAGATTTTAACCTGATTTGAAACCGGCATTTCATGGTAGTACCGGCCTTGCAATAATGAGCCATTACGCTTACGAAATCTACCACCCCACTGTTTGAAGGTAAACTGTACTCCCTGAATTTCACATTGTTCTCGCAAGTGTATCACCCATTCTTCACTGCATGGCCTGAAACTTTTTCCAGACTCACCACCTACAACCACCCAATCAATACCCGTCAAATCCAGTTCTCCTAAATCACCCAGTAATGGTTCTGCACTAAGAAATTGTGTTGAGGGCATCTACTCATTGTATCGAACATTTTCCCATTAAAGACCCGGAGGTTTGCTTCATGAAATATGTCTGACATCGAGTCAGGAAAAATCTGTCTGGTCTTCTTCCATTTCATAGGTAAGTCCATCAAGTCTTCGTAAAGGATCAAGTTAAGACCCTTAGTATATCCGGGATTCTTCCACCTGTTCAGAATTGATATTGCTGAAGAGTAAACTGTAAGAAAAGTAGAATTAATTCGTATAGGTGAATGGAATTACATTTTCCGCAGTTCCCAAACAACGAAAACTGGGATGCTGAAAAACGGTAAGAGTATGAATGATTTAAATGGAAAGCTGACAGCAACAAAAATTGTAAACATAACTTAAAATTAAAATTATGAAAAAAACAAAGGTCTTTATCGAAAATGCAGTACTTATCCACGGAGATAAGTATGATTACTCATTGGTTAGATATGAGAAGTCCAACCAGCATATCCTGATAATATGCAAGCGACACGGGGTGTTTAAACAAACACCTGCTTATCACCTAAATGAGGGAATCTGCCCGTATTGTGCAAGGAATAGACTCACCAGAGAAGAATTTCTGCAAGAAGTCAAGAGGCTTCACGGGAAGCAATATGATTATTCCAAGTGCGATTATATGCATGAGACACGAAAGAGTGATTATATCGTTATCACGTGCAAAAAGCACGGAGACTTTCGGCAGAGACTAGATTCCCATTTAAGAGGCTCTGGATGTCCTTTGTGTAGAATGGCCTACCGCTCCAGAAAGAAAGTGGTAGTTGTTAACACTTGGTTGTCTAAACGGAATACTATCAAGAGAACTGGTGTAAATACTTACACTATTTCCATGGGTTACTCCAGTAAAGAAACCCCAATAAGATTGAGTGGTGGCCCTTTCAAAAGTAAGTCAGAAGCAAGTCAACATGTTGAAGATTTGAAAATGTTTGTTGATATGACGGATTCAAAATTAGGTAACTGTCGGATTACCAAAAGTGGAAATGAGGATTTACAATAAATAAAAAATAGAACTTATGGCATACTATATAACAAACGGGGAACAGGATATCACATATAATCTTAATGCTTGGCCACTTTTATTGGAATTGTCCTTTCATTTTGGATGGACAGCAAAAGGAACAAAATTGGATTCAGAAGAAAAATGGACTGGAAGTTATCTAACGATGAGTGGTGCATATGTGGATCCGGAGGATGCTTTAAACTTAGCTGCTGCTTTGGAAAGAGCATTGCCAGAAATACCAGATGTCGATATCGGAGTGGTCGAATCGGTATGGGGCAGTAATTTTATAAATAAAGGAAGCAAAACCATTGAAGAAGCATTAGACGAGTTGACGATAAATTTGAATCCTCCCAGAGGTGAAAGTAAAAGCAAATTACTCCTTAGATTTGGTGGAGAGGGTGAAAAAGAGAAACTTAGAGAATTTATTGAGCTCTGTACGGAAGGAAAAGGCTTTACAATCAACTGACGTATTATTAATCCCTCCATCTTGCTCCATTGAGTTTCTCTGGATCTCGTGCGGTTTTCATCATTATTCAGCAACCGGGATTCAATGCTTTTTATTTGGTCGTTTAAAGCCAGAATTAAGGACGTTAAATTAAACTCTGACTTGGTTGTCACCGGCTGTAACTTGACCTTGATATGAGTCCTGAAACAGCTTCTGAATGGTATTGAAATTCAGGACGCAATTGTGGTCATCTTATAGAAATACAATGGTCTCTCTGATGAGGTATCCAAAAAGGTATTTACCGATGGCGGTACTAGCTTTTCGCTACCTTGGATGATATGTGTACCTTGAATAGTACTCTTCAGTTCAACACCACCCAGTTTCAGATTATAGTCAATCTCTTTTCTGATCATGTACCTGTTGGTCTTGGAATTGGTGTACATGACACCTCCCAAATGAAGATATCCTACCAACCATATATGCAGCAAATTCAAGAGATCTTTTATGAAGTAAGGGAGAAGTATCCCGAACTCCAAATCGGGCGATATTCGACCCACTCAGGGCGTGATACATACATTTCAATCTGTGTTCAGAACAAGGCAAGCATGAAGAACATCTTAACCTGGGTTGGGCAATCAAGTTACCGTATAATGGACAGATACATCAAACTCACACCAGAATCGCAAAAGGCTGAGGTAAACAGTGTTTTTAAAACACCATCAACACTAGAAAATTGAAAATTCTATTTAGAACATATGACATATTCTGACGGCCTGGGTCAAAAGAAAATAACTAGGTTATTGTATTTGAGTCCCGTCCAGACCGCTTACATGTTAAATAACTCCTTGATATTAAGCGGATTATTTTTACTTAGCACAAAATTTAACACAAAAATTGATACATATAAAAGTATATTTTTGGTGTGCCTCTATTGATCCTGTAATTATAGTCTTGGGTAACTTCTCCTAATCTACTCACCTCGATCATTTGATAACATAGATATTGTAAATCAAGCATTTACAGGGTACCTTTCGTTACTAGTACAAATAGTAGCATGAATTTTTTACTTCTCGATCCTTGCCAATCGCTCATGATAGTCTCGTATTCACAATCTGAGCAGAACCATTGGATTTTCTCACCCTCTTCATCGAATTAAGCAATGGATTTAGGAGTCGCTTTCCGGATTTTTGCAGTATCAGCCAATACTGCTTTAATTGAGTTGTATTGCGGTTTCCTAGCGGTAGTTGGTACTATAAGCCGACAAACGGCAAACGAGGGATAATCCGCCTGGTTCTCTCCATATAGGCTCTGTACTCTTCTCCAAACTGCTCGAGCATCATCTGCTCCTCATTGTTCACCCTCATTAGATAATGCGGCACAACGACAATTAAGAATGAATAACCGGCTATCCAATTGTGCAGCATTAACACCTGGGCAATTGCCCACAGCCAATGTGCAGCATACATAGGATGACGGATATATTTGTATACCCCTTCTGTCATTAATCTATGTTCTTCACGGATACCCAATGTAGGTGTCCAATTCCGTCCCAAGTTAGCATGTGATCGCCAGAGCAACCAGATAGCCAAACCGAATAACACTACCCCTATCCAGCCAATCCAGTTAGGAAGCGCATAGTCGGCGAAGTCCAAGACAGAGGAAAAGACATAAACCAACGGTATAAGCATTCCGATGCCTGCCAATCCTAAAAGGACCATGTCCGGCAGCGTTTTCCTATCTAATATGGTTTTCAGGGTACGAACTTCGGCTGTATGTGCCTTTCTTACCCGTAATAAGTAGGAACTCGAAAAAGTATACAATCTTGAAGACACTGTTAAACATAAGCCATCCCTCCTTATTGTACAACAATTCATTTCACCATTTCAATGAAACTGCTACCTCATACCGGACAGTAATTTAAGCTAATAAACTTAACTTTTCAGATGATCAAGATTAGTCATCAAACAAAGCTGTCGTTAAATACCTTTCACCGGTATCTGGCAGAACAATTACAATTAGTTTGTTTTTATTCTCAAGCCTCTTTGCAACCTCCAAAGCAGCATGTACCGCTGCACCAGAAGAGATACCGCAAAAGATCCCTTCCTCTCTCATTAATCTTTTGGCGGTATTAATTGCATTTTCATTGGAAACCTGGATTATTTCATCAATTATCTGTGTATTTAATATATCTGGGATAAAACCAGCACCAATACCCTGAATTTTATGCGGCCCAGGTTCTCCACCCGAAAGAACAGGAGAATCAATAGGCTCAACAGCAATCGCCTTAAAGTCTGGTTTTCTTTTTTTTATCACCTCAGCAACACCAGTAATGGTTCCTCCTGTACCGATTCCTGATACCAATATATCCACTTCTCCATCCGTATCATTCCATATCTCTTCGGCCGTAGTTAATCTGTGTATTTCCGGATTAGCCGGATTTTTGAACTGTTGCGGTATAAATGTTTTTTCATGCTCCTTGGCTAATTCTTCAGCTTTTTCAATTGCACCTTTCATGCCCTTTTCTGCTGGTGTAAGTATCAATTCAGCACCAAAAGCCTTTAATATTTTTCTTCTTTCAATACTCATGCTTTCAGGCATGGTAAGTATAAGCCGGTATCCTTTTGCTGCACTCACAAAGGCGAGACCAATACCTGTGTTACCGCTGGTTGGTTCAATGATGACCGTATCTTTTTTTAATACACCACGTTTTTCAGCATCCTCTATCATTGCTGCTGCAATTCTGTCCTTAACTGAACCTGCAGGATTATAGTATTCAAGTTTAGCGACTACTTTTGCAGGCAACTCTTTTGTAATATTGTTTAATTTCACTAAAGGTGTATTGCCTATAAGAGCTGTAACATTATCTGCTATTCTCATGTCTTTTATTATTAGATGTAGAACATATTTGCGACTGCACTATCATTTATTTGTCGTTGTTTCTGAGCCAGATCAATCAGTTTTGTTGATTCTAGGTATTCTATAATAATATTGTTAAGGTCATTCCAAAAATCCCTTGCTGCACAATTGCGATCGCGTTTACATATTCCTTCACTTGTAAGGCAGTCAATAATTACCAATTCATATTCAAATGCTTTATATACATCATAGACACTGATTTCTTCAGGATCTTTTGAAAGTATATATCCACTCATTCTTCCTGAGGAGTTTACTATTAAGCCTGAAGTCTTAAGAGATGCAATTATCTGATCAAGGTATTTAAAGGAAATCCCTTGCCTTTCCGATATATCTTTTTGATATACTCCTCTGCTATTCCAGTGCATGGCGAGCTCAATCATTGTCCTGATTCCGTATCTGGTTTTCGTGTTGAATTTCATCATTATATTGTCATACTAGTAATCCTATAGAATAAGTAGTTAAATATAACATTAAATGGGGTATCTGATCGTCTCCCGTAAAGTTTTAGTTTTACAGGATGAAATATCCAGTAGATCAAATGGAATTTGAAGAAGTGTTTAAAACAGAGCAGGACTGCATTGATTACTTGGCTTCCTTGAGATGGCCAAATGGTTTTGAATGTCCTCAATGTGGTTCGATTAGGTTTTGGTATAAGAGCAAAGGCAGATATGAATGTCAAGATTGTCATAAGGAAACAACAGTGACCAATAATACGATATTTCATAAAACTACAAAACCCCTGTTGATTTGGTTTCGTGCTATTTGGTGGATGGTTGCTCAAAAAAATGGCGTTAGTGCAAAAGGTTTGCAAAAAATACTTGGCTTAGGCAGCTATCAGACAGCTTGGACATGGTTACACAAATTCAGGCGGCTTATGGTGTCGAGCAGTAGAAGTAAGTTGCAAGGAACTGTAGAGGTTGATGAAGTTTTTGTTGGAGGTAAAACTCCGGGGAAGCGAGGCCGAGGAGCTGAAGGAAAAAGTATAATAGCTGTAGCAATCGAAGTAAAAGGTCGAAAAACTGGCAGAGTGAGATTGGAAAAGATCCCAGATGCATCAGGTAAAAGTTTGAAAAGCTTTATTGAAAGAAACATTGAACCATCTTCAACTATCATTACTGATGGATGGCCAAGCTATTCAGAAATAGAAGAAATGGGCTACATACACAAAGTATCAAAATCAGTGGTAAATGAAGAAGATGAAGAAATATTACCTAATGTGCACCGAGTTGCCTCTTTATTGAAAAGATGGCTACTTGGAACACATCAGAGCTATTTGAATAAAAATAAGCTAGGTTATTACCTTGACGAGTACGTATTCAGATACAATAGAAGAACATCAAACAGTAGAGGGCTTTTATTTATGCGAATGCTTGAACAGGCTGTTGTTACAGAACCTGTAACATACGATAATATTATAAAAGAAAATCACGGGTATTGATTGGATACCCCATTTAACATTATTTATACAAAGTGTTTTTCGTTTAAGGTTGAAATGTTCATTTTTCTGGAGATCGGTTCATCATCGTCAACATGAATTAGCTATCTTTTCACAGAGGCGACAGAATCCATAATGATCCCAGTTCACATCTTATGCAAGATATATCCTCTGTACAGACAGGATGATGCCTATGATGATCAGGATCCATCCGCTGAACTTTGGGAGATACTTCACCAGTAGAGGATTTTTGCTTAGTCTGACTCCCTGGTTCATTAAGGCACTGATTGTAATCAACGGTATGGAGGCTCCCAGGGCATACAATAGGGGAAAAAGAATATTCTTATCATGATCCACGGAAAGAGGCACAAGGATCCCGAAAAAAATTGCGGCAGTAGCCGGACAGAAACTTAGGGCTATTATAGCTCCAAAGGGAAATGCATAGAAACCCGACCAGTTCTCTGAACGGATATAGGAAAGGATACGGCCTTTGTATAAACGATTCAGGTTCATAAGATCGGTCAGCAGCATCCCGACCAGGACCAGTGTTGGCCCTATGAAATAATTAACCATAACCTGCAATAGATAGCTGATCCGCGGGATTGACAGCACACCTGAGCTTAAAAGCACAGCTAAAATCAGATAGGAGAATAGATATCCGAAGATAAATAAGAACAGGGTAAGTCCCCTTGTCTTTCCCCGAGCAGATGATCCGATCAACATGGATACCGATGCGATATTCGTGGTAAGCGGACAGGGATGGAAAGTCGTCATAATCCCTGCCAGTACACAGGCCCCTGAAGCTATAAGGATTTCACTCATGATTCCTTTCCTGTCATCTGTTGCAGCTCTTCCGAAAGCATCTTTTTAAATTCCTTTTCGTTGTTGAAAAGCGCCCACGAACGGTCCAGTACCATGATGCTGTCTTCAACCATCTCTTCAAACCTGATGATCACCAGCGTGGATGTGACCAGTCCAAACCGGTTAATCATGCTTCTGTTCTCTGGAAGGTCCATCACAACCTGTCTGAACAGGATCTGTTTCTTCTGCATCATCCCGGGGAATTCATCCCTCAGCACTTCCCTTGAATATCTCTCCATGGCAAGGCACTGATCACAACGCTGACTATAATGAAAAAGGACCAGAACCGTACAGTTTGACCGGGAGACTTCAAGCCGGGTATACAACTCATTATTCTGAAAAGGGGTGGAAGGACCGGAAATACGGATAACTGCCAGGGTGATGGTAACAGCAACAAAAATGAAAAGCGCCCATCTGGTAACAACCTTCAGCAATCCTCGATTGCTTTTTTTCAGTCGATTCCGTACCTCATCCCTGAAGTTTTGATCCTGGCTGAATCGCAGATGCCCTTCAATACTCGTTATCTCGTTCCTGAATGCATATATTGTAACCGGACAGACATCAACTGTTGCTGACTCACGGCTGGCGCTCAGAATGCCATCCCTGGTTAGATTATCCGCCATTGTAACCTCATCCGACGGGCAGCATCCAAATTCGTCCTCCCGGTTGCTACCTGTCAGAATGAAATAATCTTTCTTGCTTTCAATGGTTTGGAGCATCCTGTCTCTGAGATCCCGGGAAATAGTTCTGAGCGCTGAAAGGTCGGAAACATGGTCAAGATTAATGATTTCGTTATATTGAGACTTCCTTAGCAGGCACCTGGGACCCTCGGACTTGTATAGTTCAGTGAATGATTCATGTTGTCCACCTGCCTGTCCATCGAAGCCGAACAAACCATCACCCTTTATTAATTTCTTTGCGTCCTGTACCAGTACTTTATTGATCCTACCCCGGTGTACAATAGTTCCGTCTTCTAATACAAGGAGTTTAAAAGGCCCGGGATAAAACAGATCCGTGTATTCTCCCCCTGGTTCTTTTTCCCGAACCATTGCAAACAATTTTTTCTGAGATAATTCAAAATTATCGCAGTCAAACAATTCCGATTCTGTCTGAAGTTTCTCTATCAGTCCCACATCAGCATCAGTGCATTTAATGTGATTTCTATAAGTTGGCAGGGAATAAAGTGTGGCCGTCTTTTCGCAGACTGGCATTTCTTCACCGGCTAACAACAGGTGATGATCATCATCCAGGGCAGCTATGGCAGTCCCCAAGTACCTGGCAAATCTCCCTGTATTGAAACAGGTTCCCTGCTTTCCTTTGCAGGCCCTGATGATAATTTTTTCTTCGGCTGAACCAAATGCCTTGATCTCCATTCCTGCAAATCCAGCATGTTCAAGTCTCTCCAGCTGAGAGGAGAGCCCGGAAAGGGAGATTTCAAGAGAGATTTCGCCCACTCTGGGAAGGCTCCGATATGCATTTTCCACAGAGAGGTCATCTGGATCCTGTAAATATATGGGTGCCATTTCTATCATAGACTAGGAGCGAATATGTTCCAATATGACCAGACCAAGTTCCCTAACTGATTCTTCCGTGTTTCCCCTTCCCATGCTGATACGAATAGTCCCGGCAGCTTCCTTTTCATTAAGACCGGTGGCGAGTATGATCCTCGAGGGTTCCGGCTTGTCGGCATGACATGCCGAACCGGTGGCGATCTTAAATCCTGACAGGGAAAGTGTGGTGATGATTTCATTCCCCTGGAATCCCGGGAAGCTCAAGGACAGGAATCCGGGTCGGCTTGCATCTGGAGTATTGTCAAGCATTGCGGGGACCCTCCTCTTTAACTCCAGGAGCAGGCTGGTTTTCAGCTGATCGAGACGCGACACTTCATTATCCATGTCAGACTGGCATATTTCCAGTGCTGTAAGGGCAGCAGCAAGACCTGGTAGGTTTTCGGTTCCTGCACGCAAATCCCATTCCTGCTTTCCTCCCGAAAGGAGCGGCTCAAACTGCCTGTCACGAATGAGCAGTCCCCCCATAGAACGCGTTCCTCCGAATTTGTGTGCCGAGAAACTATAATAGTCACATGGTATGTTATTTAGACTTACGGGTATGTGTCCAACAGCCTGGGACCCATCCACCAGCAACCTGATGTTCCTTAAAGAACAGAATTCTGCAATAGATTTCAATGGATGAATTCTCCCGGTCTCGTTGCATACCTGATTGATGCAGATTAATGAAGTCTCACTCTTAACGATCCTGGTCAGTACCTCATGTGAAAGATACTCCATTTCCTTCAAGGGAAAGACACTCGTATGTTTCTTATGTCTCTGGGTAGCATACCAGATGGAGTCATGAACATCCTCAGCAATGAGTATTCTTCCATGTGGGAATCTTAACCTGTGACCTTCGATAATGGTATTATTTGCCTCTGTAGCTGAAGAGCACAATAGAAGGTGACCGTCTTTAAAGTCCAACAGGTTACAAAACCGCATTTTCAACTCGAGCAGTTTCCGGCTAGCCTCCTTTCCTGAGGAATGGATAGAGGAAGGATTGGCTGGGTATTCCAATGAATACAGTTTAAATTGCTCCAATGCTTCTTCATAGGGAGGTGCCGATGCAGAATGATCGAAATAGTATGGATCAAGTTTTACCATGCTGTTATATGGCTAAGATGTATTATGATTCCTTCGCCTGGGAAGGGGTGCATCCCAGGTTGCTACAGAATGCAATTTAAGGTTTTCTAAGGTAGAATAGTACTTTAGGGATCCGTGCCGAATTTTTATGTAAAATTATCTCTTTCTTGAACTAGTTCATTGTTTTCAACTTGTCCCCCTCACTATTTTTACTTCATTTATAACTAAGAATTAAAATCATGAAGAAATTTTATCTACTTGTTATTTTGGCTTTTGTTCTATCATTCTCCTTTATGTATGCGCAGACATATAATGCCAATTCTGAAAATAGTAGTCTTACGTGGTCGGACGAAAAGTTACCGGAAAACACAATGGTACCGAAGGCTTGAAATCAGGTATGTATTCTATTGAGAACTTCAAAATATGATGTAAAGTTTGGTGCCGGGAAGTCTTTTGATGACCTGGCTGATAATACAATTTATGATGAATTCACAATAAACTTTGATGTGATGGCTTCAGTGATTCAATAGTTGTTCAAAAATAAATTCTAGATAGTCAGGCAACTGTGACCAGAGTCACAATAACCCTGGCATTCCAAGCACTATATTTGGCTTAATTTTAACATATTAAAATGAAAATAAAAGCCTTAGTGTTATTTGCAAGTATTATCCTGATGTCTTCTTGTTCGGAGGTTCTCGTTGAAGATTTCATAGCCGGAACCTGGGACATGAAAAGTTACTTCCGAAATGATGTGGATGAAACTTCAGAGATGAAAATTTCAGAATATGAAGAAACCTATGTATTAGGAGATACATTCTCCAGGAGGTATATTGATGGTAAGCAAGCCCTTGTTGAGGAAACAGGGAATTTTTCCATTAACGAAGACGAAATGACAATACACATTTCAGGAGTTAGTAGTATTGCTGATTTTTCTGACCTCCATAGTTCCCTCTCGACTTCCACCCTTGAAGTTGTTACGATTGATGATACTGAATTTGTATATTCATTTGAGAATGGGGGAGACACACATGAATTCAGGTTTTTGAAAAAGGAATAGTATAATTATGAAAAAAGTAATATCCATATTAGTCGTTGCTTTTATACTTATTGCTGGATTCTTGAACTCTTCGTGCACTAAAGACAACGACTTGAACGATAATCTAACCCAAGACCTGATTGAAAGTA
>Ga0255055_10001204_pt1 | contig 19332 bp, 19 predicted proteins | sample JV7_2_27_MG_FD_188633 | JGI IMG/M metagenome (GOLD analysis project Ga0255055, IMG submission 188633) | Seawater microbial communities from Jervis Inlet, British Columbia, Canada - JV7_2_27 | ecosystem: Environmental > Aquatic > Marine > Inlet | place: Canada: British Columbia | collected...
GCGGACGGCTCCTCTACAAGACAAGTTGGACCGTATGGAGCGGGGTTTCTCCGACGCGCTGAGATCGAGCGCATCGGATCTTGCCCGGGGGCAGGCGGATGCCATGGCCCGGCTCCGCCAGGAGGTTTCGGAGAACTTTCTCAAAGGGGTGGATGGCATCTCCCGGCGGATCGAGGAGAAGCTTGGCGAGATCCGGGGGGAGATGGCGCGTGAGCTGTCCGAGACGGCGGATCGGAACGTCAAGGGATTCGACCAGGTTGCCTCGCATCTGAAGGAGCTAGGGGCTGCGACGGGGCAGATGGTCCTCCTGTCCCGCGACATCGGCCAGCTAAACGTACTGCTTACCCAGCCGAAGGCGCGGGGCGCCTTCGGGGAGCTTACCCTGACGCAGATGCTCTCCGACCTGTTCGGCTCCCACACGGAGATGTTCGATCTGCAGTACCAGATGGATGGGGGCGAGAGGGTCGACGCGGCGATCTTCGTGCGCCCCGACCGGAGCCAGTTCGTCTGCGTCGACGCCAAGTTTCCCATGGCGAACGCCTTGCCCCTCTTGGAGGGGGAGGGGGATGAGGCGGCGAGCAGGGAGTACGAGAAGGCCTTTGCCCGCGACGTGCTGACGCAGGCCGAGTCGATCCGCGCCAAATACATCCGGCCTCCGAAGACACTCGACTTCGCATTTCTCTTCGTCCCCGCGGAGTCGGTCTACTACCTTCTTCTTCGAAACCGGGCGCTTCACGAGCAGCTCCTGCGGCTCCAGGTGATCCCGACGTCCCCGAACAGCTTCTTCGCCTATCTGCAGGCGCTTGCGTTCGCGTTCCGCGGATTCAAGATCGAGCAGAAAACCCGGGAGATCCAGGACCTGCTGGAAAGGGTGGGGAAGGATTTCGAGCGGTTCGCCGACAACTTCCGCATATTCGGGAGGCACCTGGACAACGCCCAGGCCAAGTACATGGAATCGGTAAGGGATGTCGAGAGGTTCCGGGCGCGGATAGGATCGCTGCGCAGTGGAGAGGAGAAACTCCCGGAAGGGTGACGTCTCCCTTCCGGGACCCTACCTTTCCAGCTGGGAATGGAGCTTTCCCCGGAGCCGAAGGACGGCCTGTGCGTGAAGCTGGCAGATCCTCGGTTCACCCAGGCCGAAGATGGCCCCGATTTCCTTCATCGTGAGCTCTTCGTAGTAGTACAGTGCGATCAGCTGTTTTTCTCTTTCCGGCAGCGCGCCGATCGCCTTGGCGAGCACTTCTTTGAGATCCCGGAGGAGTTCCTCCTGGAGCACATCGTCCTTTGCGACGTCGGACAGGATTCTCTGGATGTTGGTGGCAGTCCCGTTGCCCTCGTCCAGGGGTTCGTCCAGCGAGAGGACGGAGAGTCCGGAATACAGCGCAAGCTGTTTCCTTAGCTCCGCAACCGAAATTTTCAGTTTCCTCGCGACCTCCTCCTCCCGGGGAGGACGGGCCAGGGAGGCCTCCAGCTGCTCGTAGGCGTTCTCCAGCCGGTTTGCATTCTGCCTCGCGGCACGGGAGAACCAGTCCATCTCGCGGAGGTAGTCGAGCATGGCCCCGCGGATGCGGTATTCGGCGTAGGTTTTGAACTTGATCCCTCGCGAGGAGTCGAATTTGTCGGCGGCGTCCAACAGACCCAGGATGCCCGAACTCACGAGATCGTCCGTCTCGATGCTTTGCGGAAGACGGAGCTTCAGGACGCTGGCGTGGTATCGGATCCCCGGAAGGAAATCGTTCACCAGGGTCTCACGGTCGGGTAAAGGCGGAGGATTCGCGGGGATTCTTTCCGCCGTTCGGAGAGCGATGTTGCGGCCCATCGTGTTCCTCCCTTTCAGTTTTGTGCCTTCCTAAGAGATGGTCACATAGGGAGCAACATGCGTGCCACGGGAGGAATTCTCGTAAATAGCTGGGATGTAAATGGAAATTCTTCAGACACGGCGGGAGAAGGCGATTTCAGGGTGTCAAAATTTTGGCGAGAGGACCTCTGTCTGACAATTATGGGCCATGCAGCCCTTTTCGCTTGAGCATTTCCAGGAGCGTTGTTCGTTTCAGCCCGAGAAGGGCCGCCGTCCTGTTCCTGTTCCCGCCGCAGAGGGAAAGGGCCTCCCGAATGAGGCTGTTTTCGAAATCTTCCCGCGCTTTCCGGAAATCGAGCCCGCCGTTTTGCAGTTTCTCCGCGGCCTTCCCCCTGGCCTTGTCTTCCTGAGGGAGCATCGCCTGCGGCAGGTCTTTCTTCTCGAACCATCCGTCCCGGGACAGGATGACAAGACGCTCCACCAGGTTCTCAAGCTCCCTCACGTTCCCGGGCCAGGAGTACCGTTTCAAGGATTCCATCGCATCCGGCCGAAACCCCCGGACCCTTCTCCCGCTCTCCCGGGCGTATTTCCCGACGAAATGGTCGACCAGAACCGGGATGTCCTCGACGCGCTCCCTGAGCGGCGGAATATGGATGGGGATGACGTTGAGCCGGAAGTACAGGTCCAGCCGGAAGCGGTCCGCGGCGATTTCCCTTTCGAGGTCCTTGTTCGTCGCCGCGACGACGCGAACGTCCACGTCCACCGCCTTTGTCCCCCCCACCGGGGTGAACGACTGTTCCTGGAGCACACGAAGGATCTTCGCCTGGAGGGGCGGGCTCATCTCGGCGATTTCGTCCAGGAAGATCGTTCCCCGATTGGCCGCCTCGAACCTCCCGGTTCTCGCGGTATGGGCCCCGGTGAAGGCCCCCCGGACGTGACCGAACAGCTCGCTTTCCAGCAGTTCGGCGGGGATGGCGGAGCAGTTCACGGGAGCGAAGATCCGGTCGGCCCGGTTGCTGTTGTAGTGGATGGCCCGGGCGATGAGTTCCTTGCCGGTGCCGCTCTCCCCCAGGATGAGGGCGGTCGCGTCGCTGCCCGCCACCTTCGATACGAGGGACAGCATCTGCCGGACAGGCTCGCTGACCCCGATGATGTTCTCGAACCGGTAGTGTCCGATGGCATGTCTCTTGAGGTGGATGTTCTCCTTTTTCACCCCCGTCATCTCGAGCGCCCGGCCCACGAGATGAACGACTTCCACCACCTTGAACGGCTTCGTGATGTAATGAAAGGCGCCAAGCTGCATGGCCTGGACGGCGTTCTCCACCGTACCGTGCCCCGTCAGCAGAATAACCTCGCAATTTACGAGGGTTTTCCTCGCGTGGACGAGAACCTCGAGGCCGCCCCCCTCCGGCATCACGAGGTCCGTGAGAACGACGTCGATGTCGTGCCGGTCGATCAGGTCCATCGCCTCGGAACCGGAGCGGGCGGGGTGGACGTCGAGATCGGGGCGGGAAAAGACGCTTAGAAGAAGCTCGAGGATATTTTCGTCATCTTCTGCTATAAGGAGGGATTTTTTCATCGTGGTAATTTTACCCTCCGGGAGGCGCGGGACGGAAGGTCAATATTGCGGGGCAGGTAAAGTTTTCCGGGAACGCGCCGATAAGGTATTTGTGCGGATGTTATCCCAGGGAGCCATTCAGTGAACATACCAGGTGCGGGCGGGAAAAAGGGAAACGGGTCGGGTCCAGCCAGGGACATGTCGGCCCGAAAGAAACGGGTCGAACTCTTCAAGGAAAAGGTGGAGAAAGGGACCTACCGCGTGGATTCGAAGAAAGTGGCCGAAAAGCTGGTAGAAGAAGCCCTCCGCACAATACGCTCCCGGGCCGGGTCGGAGTAGCAGGCGACGCTTTCCCCTGCATCCCGCAGGCGTTTGGGATACAATCTTCCGAAAAGGAATTCAAGAAAATGGACGGGGGCGCGCGATGACGCAGCGGACATCCGCGGCCGCTTTCGATAAGATTCTCCGCCAGGCCATCCTGGACCTTCCCGCGATGTTCCGGGAGTCACTCCAAAACGTGGCGATCGTGGTGGAAGAGTGGCCCCCGGACTGGCTTCTCGAAGAACTCGACATCGTTCCCGGGGGGACCCTCTACGGGTTCTACCACGGCATCCCGCTCCCCGAACGGTCTTTTCTGGACTCCGGGAACCTGCCGGACAAGATCTCCGTCTACCGGGGCCCCCTCGAGGGAGATTTCCGGGACCCCGGGGAGCTCGCACGCCAGATCCGGGTGACTCTCCTCCACGAAATCGGGCACTACTTCGGAATGGACGAGGAGGATCTTGCCCGGTTCGGGTACGAGTGATTGTGATATAAAAATGGAAACAGGAAGTGCACGGGTTTCCGAACGATCGGAGCCGGCAGAATCTTAGGTAAGGGGCCGGCGGAGGGAGACTGCCAGTGTACGTATTGCGCCGCCTGTTTCACGACGGTTTCGACCGGCCCGAACTCGCCCTGATCCACTACATGGCTGCCCTGGAGGATTTCCCCGAGGACGTTCTTGCCCGTTCGACCGCCGTGGTGAGGCCGTCGGGAATTCCCGGAACCCGGCAGGTGCGCCTGTTTCTCCCCAGGCCTCCCGGAGGGGGCCGACTGCGGGTGCGCTACTTCTTCTCGACGGTTGGCGGCGGCAGGGAGTGGTTTTCCCCCCCCTACGAGGTTCTTCTCCCGGGGTCCGACACCGAGGGGGACGTGAGCGTGATCGGGCAGGAGGGAGAGGGGAATGCAAAGCCGGCGCCGGGGAGGGGGATGTTCCGGCTCCAGCTGCCGCTCCGTCCGGAAGAACCGCGGGCGGGAACCGTCCGGTACGGGTTCGGAGCCATGCGCAAGAAGCCATCCCTCTCCCTGTGCCGCGTCCGGGTGCCTTTAACCGTCGGCGAAGCGCCCGTGGTGGAAGTTCCCGAGGCCCTTGCAGTCCTTAAGAACCGGCCGATGCCGTTCTTCCTGTACCACGTCCCCGAGGGAGGAACGGTTCCGGTCGCCGACAAGATCAATAGCGCCAGGATCACGATCCGGGACGAGGAGGGGGACATCGTCTGCGCCCGCGCCCTGTGGGGGGACCGGTCCTGGACCGCCCACAATCTCACCGTGATGGAAGCCAGGAACTTCTCCTCCGCGGAAGGAAGGGCGCCCGGGTATTTTCACTCCGGCGACCGGAATGCCTTTTTTCAGGCGAGGTCGGCCACCCTCGCCGGACTTCCCCTTCCGAGAACGTTCGAGGGATTCGTGTTCGGTCCTTCGGGGAGCATCGTGGAGTACTGCTTCCAGGTCCTCAAGGCCGGCCCCGGCGGGGCCTTCGCGTCGTGGATCAACGCCCCCTCCGGCGGGAACTGGACGATCACGCTATAGCATCTCTCTCAAGGCCGCAAGAAGCGCCCCGACCTCGTCATCGGTCCCCACGGTGATCCGCAGGCACCTGGAGAGTCGGGGGGTGTCGAAGTACCGGACGAGGATCTTCCTGCGCTTCAGTTCCTCGAAGACAGGCCGGGCCGATCTTCCCCGGTTCCGTTTCGCGAGCACGAAGTTGCTTTGTGAGGGGAAGGGGGAAAACCCGAGCGACGGGAGCGCAGAGAGGAGCGCCGAACGCGTCTTCCGTATCTTCGCGATGTTTTTCTCCATCCAGCCGATATCCCGGAGCGCGGCCTCCCCGGCGGCAAGGCCTAAGCGACCGAGGTTGTAGGAATCCCGCACCTTGTTCAGTCCCGCGAGGACCGCCGGGTGGCCGAAGCCGAGACCGATCCGCATTCCGGCCAGCGAGAACGACTTGGACAACGTGCGGAGCACGACCACGTTCTCCTTCTCCCGGGCGAGGGACAGGGCCGTCTCGGAGGCGAAGTCCGCGTACGCCTCGTCGATGACGAGCACGCCCGGGACGCGGTCGGCAAGGTCGGCCAGGGCGGTCGTCGGAACCCCCATTCCCGAGGGCGAGTTGGGGCTGGCGACGATCGTGACCTTTGCCCGCCTGGCGGCGAGGCCCGCAGGAAGGGAGTAGTCCTCGGGATAGGGAACGCCTGTGATCCTCCCTCCCTGGATCCTGACCAGCGTGTCGTAGAGCGTGTATGTCGGGACGGGGCAGCACAGCACATCCCCTTCCCCGACGAATGCGCGGGCGACCATCGCGAGCAGGTCGTCCGATCCGTTCCCCGCGATCACCCGGGAGGGATCGAACCCGTATGTCAGCGCAGCCTGCCTCCGGAGTCTCGTTGCGTCCGGATCCGGGTACAACCGGAGCGACACGTCCGCCTCCGCCAGGATGGCCCGCCGGACCGACGGGGACGGGGGATACGGATTCTCGTTCGTGTTGAGTTTGATGAAGGCTCCGTCCCGGGGTTGCTCCCCGGGAACGTACCCCTCCATCCTCGCGACGGTTTTGCGAAACGGTATCTTCATCGGGTTGCTCCTTGCCTGCGCCCGGGGAAAAACTTCCCGCCGAGCCGCCTCCAGGCGGGAAGCGACCTCGTGACGGTGTCGGGGGAGACGCAGAAGGCGATCCGGAAATGCCCCTCCCGCCCGAAGCCGCTTCCCGGAACGACCAGGATGTTCTCCTCCCGGGCTGCCGCGACGAACTCCATCTCGTTCCCGGAAGGAGAACGGGGAAACAGATAAAAGGCTCCGCCGGGTGGAACAACGGAGAAACCGGCTTCCGTGAGAGTCGCAAGGAGGGCATCCCGGTTCGACCGATATACGGGGAAATCCGGCTCGAGGTCCTGGACCGCGGCCACGGCCCGTTGCATGAGCGAAGGCGCGTTGACGAATCCCAGCACCCGGTTGCAGAAAACGCATGCTTCCGAAATCTCTCCGGCGTCCGCCGCGCGCGGGCTCACGGCGAGGTACCCGATCCTCTCCCCGGGAACATTGAGGTCCTTCGAGTGGGAGTAGGCGACCAGGGTGTTCCGCAGAGAGACCGCGGGGGGAGAAAAGGAGAATCCCGGATACACGATCTTCCGGTAAGGCTCGTCGGACAGGACGTAGACGGCCTTTCCCGTCTGCCTCTCCCGCTCGGCGAGCAATGCGTCGAGCGCAAGAAGGGAGTCCCGGGGATAGACCGCTCCCGTCGGGTTGTTCGGGGTGTTGAGGATGACGGCCTTCGTCCGGTCGGAAAGTGACGCCCGGATCGTCCCCATGTCCATCTGGAAATCGTCCGTGGACCCCGCCACAACGGGGACGCCGCCGCCGTTCCGGATGTAGAAAAGATATTCCGCGAAGTACGGGGCGATGACGACGACCTCGTCTCCCGGGGAGAGGATCGCGCGCAGCGCCACGTTCAGCGCGCCCGCCGCCCCTGTTGTCATGATCACGTGGTCCGCTTCGATGGGGAGACCGGTTGATTGCGTAAGGGAGGCCGCGATCTTCTTCCGCACGTCCGGGAACCCCGCGTTCGGCATGTACCGGTGCAGGTCTTCAGGCGAGGCGGCCATGAGCCTCCGCATCTCCTCCAGGAGTTCCCCGGGAGGCGCGCCGTACGGATTCCCCAGGCTGAAATCGAACACGTTGTCCGGTCCCCGCACCGACTTCAGCTGGGCGCCGTCCTCGAACATCTTCCGGATCCAGGATCCCTGCCGGATCGCCTCACGGACCTCCGGGGATGCGGGCATGTCCTCTCCTTTGTCTTCCGCCGTTGCTTTCCGGCGGAAACGGTCTCCTTCGCGGGGGCTGCCCCCGCAGCGGAGGCGGGACACTTCACGATACGGCAACGCAGAAGGTCTTTTCAAGCGGTACGGGCCGGTTCGGGGGATGGCCGGTAGCCGCCCGTTCCCGCAGGGAACGGAAAAGCACGTTTGACCTCGGGGATGCTATAAAGTAGTAACGTAATACAGGGAAAGCGCTGACAAGGAATAATCCGGGAAGGGGGATTACGGTGAAACCGTTCCGCGTCGTTCGGGTGATTCTCACCCTTGCTTTAGGTATAGGGGTTTCCGGGTGCGTGACCGGCAAGGTCCTGCATCTGCCGGGGGATCTAGCGCGTCCCGGAATGGGGGGAACCGAAGGGGGAACCGTGGGTTTTCCCACTGTCGCGGTGCTCGATTTCAACTTTGCGGGCGACCCCCCCCACGACATCGGTCGCGATTTCGACCATGCCCGCACGATCGTCTGGAAGGGAGACCCCGGGAAGGCGATCCCGGACCTCATTGCCGGCGTACTGAACGAAAAGGGGCTGCGCGCCGTGCGCGTCCCCGTCGGTGGGGCGATTCCTGCGGACGCGGTCGCAAGAGTGTGGGGGAGCGTTGACAAGTTTCGCGTGGAGGCCAGGAAAACCGGTTCCCTGAAAATGAAGGTCGAGCTGGCGGCCTCCGTTTCCGTTACGGTGTCCGGGTCGGGGGGGAACGTCCCCCCGGGATGGAGCAGTTCCGTCGCTTCCGATTACTGGGCGGAGGATCCGTTTTTCGTCACGCCCGACGGAATACGGGACGCTGTCAACGGCGCGGCCAATGCCGTGGCCGAAGAGACGGTACGCAAGCTGGTCGCGGCCGGTGTGATTTCGCTGCCTCCCGAACCGTCTTCCGGGACTCCGGAGGGACAACCACCCGCCGGAGTGGGCAGACAGGGGAAGTGACCGGCCTCCGGCGGGCAGCGTAACGGATGGGGCTTTCCTGGACAGACCGGATGGAGGATGTTTCCACGCAAGAGTGGGACTTCGTCCTGTCCCGCTCCGTCAGGTCCTCCCCCTTCTTCTCCCGGCACTTTCTGGCACCGTGGGCGAAGACGTTCGCGGCCGGCCACAGCAAACGCATTTACCGGTGGGTCCGAAACGGGGAGACCGGCGGGTTTCTGTTCCTTTGCCTGTGCGACAGCGGGGTGGGGTGGGAACTTCTCGGAGGGGAACAGGTGTCCGACTCGCTGGACGCCATCGTGGTCTCCGGCCGGGAGGAGGAGTTCTGGACCGAATTCCTCCTGTCCTCACGAGACCTCCTCTCCCTCCATCCCCTTACGCTGCCCAACCTCGTCGAAGGTTCCGCATCGATTGCCTGCCTGCCCCGGGTGTGCTCCGAACTCGGCTTCTCCTTCCGGATGGAGGAGATGGACCGGTCCCCGTTTGTCCCTCTTCCCTCCTCCTTCGAGGAGTACCTCTCCCTGCTGGGGAGGAAGGAACGGCACGAGCTCCGCAGGAAGATCCGGAAGGCTTCGGTTGAGGTGCCGGGGTTGTTCTTTCGCGTGACCCGGACGAGGGAGGAGTTCGAGCGGGATTTCCCGTCGTTTGTCGCCCTCCACCGGCAAAGCCACACCGGCAAGTCGGAGTTCATGGACGACAGGATGGCTCGGTTCTTCCGCGAAATGGCCGAAGGCTTCCTGTCCGCCGGGCGACTGCGCCTTGCGTTCCTCTCCGGGGACGGCGGGGATATGGCGTCCGCGCTCCACATCGAATGGGACGGCGCGCTTCTCCTGTACAATTCCGGGTTCGACCCGGGATACCGGGAGGCAAGCCCCGGACTGGTGCTGTTGGCGCGCTGCATCGAGGACGCGATCCGGGACGGTTTTCGCGAGTACGATTTTCTCCGGGGCAGGGAGCGGTACAAGTACGATCTCGGGGGAAGGGACCGGGTCGTGTATCGGGCCACCGTCCGCGTTTCGTGAAACACGTTCTTTTTTCCTATCATACCTGTCCCCTGGAGGAGCCCGGCACCGGGCTTGCCGGCGGGATGAACATATTCCTCCGCGGTCTCCTGCAAGGCCTCGCCCGGCGCGGGATCGAGACGGACGTCCTGACCAGGGGGAAGAGGGACAAGGTGGAGATCACCCGCCCGTACCGGGGGATCCGCGTTGTTCACGTCCCGTGCGGGTGGGAGGAGCCGACCAGTCGGGAAGGGGCCTACCGGGCGCTTCCCCGATTCGTCGAAAAGGCGGGAGAGGTCATTCGGACAAGCTTTGACCCGCCCGATGCAATCTCGGCGCACTACTGGATGTCGGGAGTGGCTGCCCGGGATGCGGGTCGGTGGGAGCGCACGCAGGGACTGGTGTTCGCGTTCCATACCGTGGAGGCGCGCAAGGCGGACACTTCGGGATACAGCCCCGACGCTCTCTCTGTCGCGAGGAGGAGCGCCGAGGAAAGACTCGCCCTGGAAGCGCACCGGGTGGTTTTCCTGTCGGGGCACGATCTCGAGGCGACGGAACGGACGCTCCCCGACGTGGCCGGCAAGGGAGTGGTGATCCCTCCGGGGGTAGACGAATCGTTTCGAGCCCTTCCGCCGCGGGCGAAGGGGAGGCGCGCATTCGGGGTCCCCTCTGCGGCGTTCCTCTTCCTGCTCGCCGCCCGCCCCGTCCCCGGGAAAAACGTCCCCGCCGCCATCGAGGCGTTTCTCGCGGTGCGGGGAAAAGGGGGCCCGGAATCGCTGCTGCTCGTCGCAGGACAGGGTCCTCCCGCGGGCGGTGTTCCCGGGGGTGTGATCTTTGCCGGCCCGGTTCCCCACGCGGAGATGCCCGCCCTGGTTTCCGCGGCGGACGCGGTCCTTGGTCCCTCGGAGTACGAATCGTTCGGTCTGGTCCCGCTGGAGGCGATGGCCGCCGGAGTGCCCGTGATCGTCCCCCGCGAGGGCTATTGGGGAGAGACGGTTCGCCGGGAGGGAGGGGGAGCGGTCTATCCGTCGGAAAACTCCCGGGGGCTGGCCGACGCGATGGAGAACATCATGGCAGATGGCGCGGCGAGGGCCCGGATGGCGGAGGAGGGGAAAGGAATTGCGTCCCGTTTCACGTGGGAGAGGTGCACGGAGTCGTGGGCACGACTTCTCTCGTCCGCCGCCACGCGCGATAATCGGCGATGAATTCCTCGAGCTCCCGCCGCGCATCGTCGTCCGACATTTGCACCGCCGGGTGTTTCATGAAGTAGGCGGACGGGGCAGAGAGCGGGCCTGCGAGCCCCATATCCCGGCCGAGGCGGCAGAACCGGATTGCATCGATTCCGACCCCGGCGCTGTTCGGGGAGTCGGTCACCGAGAGCCTGAGCTCCACCTCGATCGGAAGCCCCCCGAACCCCTCTCCCTCGATCCTCAGGAAGCAGAGCTTGTTGTCCTTCTGCCAGGGAACGTAGTCCGAAGGGCCGATGTGGATCTGGCTCGGCGGAATGTCGTGGGTGAGAACCGAGGTGACCGCCTCGGTCTTCGAGATCTTCTTGGACTTGAGACGATTCCTGCTCAGCATGTTCAGGAAGTCGGTGTTTCCGCCCGTGTTCAGCTGGTACGTCCTGCGCACCGTGATCCCCCTTTCGGAGAAGAGGCGGGCAAGGGCCCGGTGGACGATCGTGGCACCGAGCTGCGACTTGATGTCGTCTCCGACGATCGGGATCCTCCGGCCGCGGAACCGTTCCGCCCACTCCGGATCAGAGGCGATGAACGCCGGAATGCAGTTCACCATGCTCACGCCGGTGGAAAGGCATATCTCCGCATAGAAGCGCGTGGCCTCGTCCGACCCGACGGGAAGGTAGTTGACCAGGATTTCCGCGCCGGAATCCCGCAGGGCCGCCTCCACGTTGCACGGGGTCTCGTCGGAGGGGACAAAGGTCTGGTCTTCCGGGTACTCCTGCATGTGGGGCGCAACCCCGTCAAACACCGGCGCCATCCGTACGATGGCATTCCCTTCGGGGATCCTGTCGGCGAATTTCGGCGTGCTGTTGGGCGGCTGGAAGATCGCCTCCCCCACGGGCCGCCCTACCTTCCTGCGGTCGATGTCGAATGCCGCGACGATCTCGATGTCGCCGGGCCGGTACCCGCCGATGTCGAGGTTCATCAGTCCTGGGATGTCGCTCCCGGGGGATTCCCCTGCGGTCCGGTAATACTCGATCCCCTGCAGCAGCGAGCTTGCGCAGTTTCCGACGCCTGCAATCGCGACGCGAATCTTATTCATTCCCTTCGCTCCCTGGGGGGTTCTCCTTCTCGGTGCGTTTCTTCGATTCCATTGGTACAGGATCGGTTTCAGCGGGTAGAGGAAGGAACTCCCCGCACTTCCAGCAACAAGGGGGGATTTCCCGCACCGCCCACCGCTCTTCCGAAACGAAATTCTGCGATGAGCAAACGGCGCAATCCAGAATCATGCGCGTTATTTTACCTTTTTTTCTAAGTGTTTGACAAAAATGAATCCGCGAATATAAGATGCCCCCATGCAAATTGAAAAGGGAATAGATAAGGAAGTAAAGAAAATCCGTGTAATGATCCTCGACAAGCCGGGGTATATGGGGAAGGTCGCCACCGCCATCGGGCATGCGGGTGCGACCATGGGCGACATCCGGCTCGTCACGTTCGGCCTCGAGTACAACACCCGCGACATCACCGTCTTTGTGGACAGCGAGTCCCATCTCCAGACGGTTCTCGAGGAGGTCGGGAAGGTCGAGGGCGCCATCATTTCCGACATCATCGACCCGGTCCTCGAACTGCACCACGGCGGGAAGATACGCATCAAGGCGGCGATGAAGATCGAAGGGATATCGACGATCCGGAAGATCTACACGCCCGGCGTCGCAAAGGTATGCAGGCTCATACGCGAAAACCCCGAAAAGGCCCACGCCTACACCGCGATCTACAACACGGTCGCAATCGTCACCAACGGGACGGCCATACTGGGGTTGGGGGACATCGGAGCGGTGGCGGGGATGCCCGTGATGGAAGGGAAGGCGGCCCTGTTCGACGCGCTCGTCGGGGTAAACGGCGTCCCGATCCTCATCCAGTCGAAGGATCCCGAGGAGATCATCCGGACCGTCGCGTCCATATCCCCGACGTTCGGCGCCATCAAGCTCGAGGACATCAAGGCGCCTGAATGTTTCGAGATCGAGGACCGGCTTTCCGAGATGCTCGATATCCCGGTGATGCACGACGACCAGCACGGTACGTCGGTCGTCGTCCTGGCGTCTCTTATCAATGCAAGCAAATACGTCGGGATGCTGGTCAAAAACGACGTCGTCGGGCTGGTGGGCCTCGGTGCCGCGGGTGTGGGGATCTCGAAGCTCCTAAAAGCATACGGAGTCCGGAAACTGCTGGGGACCGACATCAATCAGAAGGCGATGGATATCTTCGCGGGCATCGGGGGGAAACCGGTGACGCTCCAGGAGGTCATGAGTCTCTCCGACATCGTCATCGCCACGACCGGCGTGGCGGACCTCATCAAGAAGGAGACGGTCAAGAAGGGTCAGGTGATCCTGGCTCTTACCAACCCCGACCCGGAGATCACCCCCGAAGATGCGCGGTCGGGGGGCGCCGCGTTCGCGGCCGACGGTCGGGGGGTGAACAACGCCCTCGCATTTCCCGGCATATTCCGGGGAGCGCTCGACGCGAGGGCCCGCAAGATCAACAACCGGATGAAGATCGCCGCGGCCAAGGCCATCGGCAAGTTCGCCCATGAGGGGGAACTCGTCCCGTCCATCCTGGACATGGAGATGCACCGGGCGGTTGCGGAAGCCGTGGAGCGGGCGGCTTTCGAATCCGGCGTGGCCAGAACGAGAGAGGATGAAGTCGAGGAAACCTGACCGCGCAAGATCCGGATGCCTGCCCCCCGCTTGAAAATCCCGTCCTTCGCCTCCCGCGTGTCTTTCGCAACGCCGTTCTCCGCAGCCTGTTCTGATATAATCCGGGAAGTCCGAAATATCCGCCGGGAGGAAAAGACATGGTCATTGCTGAATTTACCTTGGTCCCCGTGGGCAAGGGGGAGTCTCTGTCGCCCTATGTGGCCCGGATAAGCCGCATCATCCGGAAGAGCGGGCTGCGGAACCAGCTGACACCGATGTCGACCATTGTGGAGGGGAATTGGGACAATGTGTTCGGCCTCATCCGTGCTTGCACGAGGGCGCTGGAGAAGGATTGCCGCCGCATCTCCCTCAGCATCAAGGTGGACATCCGAAAGGGAAGCAAGTGGCGGATGGACCGTAAAGTCAAAGTGGTCGAGGGTCTCCTAGCCAAAGGGCGATAATGAACCCTTCCTGGGTCCGCGGCGCTTCGTTCGTCGCGTTTGCGTTCTTCCTCGGATCGATCCCTTTCGGGATCCTGGTGGCCCACCTGATCGACCCGGATGTCGATCTCCGGTCGGTAGGGTCGGGGAACATCGGTGCGACGAACGTGGCCCGTGCCGTCGGCAAGGGGGGGGGGATCCTGACCCTGCTCCTGGACCTGGGCAAGGGGATCTTTGCCATGACCCTCGCGAATTATTTCGTCGAGGGGAACGTAGATCTCTGGCTCGCTCTCGTAGGGGGAGCCGTATTCCTCGGGCACGTGTTCCCGGTCCACATGAATTTTCGCGGAGGAAAGGGGGTGGCCACCGCGCTGGGGATCGTCCTCTTCCTCTCTCCCGTCACCGCCCTCATCCTCGTCACTGTCTTCTCCCTCGTCGTCTACTTCACCCGGTACGTTTCGCTCGGTTCCCTTTGCGCGGCCGTTGCATTGCCCCCGATGATGGCGCTCCTTGCCACGTCCCGCCACTACCTGACCCTCTCTCTCGTGGTGACTTTCCTCGTGTTCTTTACCCATCGGGACAACATTTCCCGTCTGTTCGCGGGCCAGGAGAGGAAGCTCGGGATCCCAAAGGAAGAGACAGCTAAGAACCGGGATGTTCCTTAACAGTCATCGGAAGTTCTTAGGAACGTCCCTGTTCTTACCCCTCCTAGAGCTTTCGCAAAATTCTGTCCCTCTCGCGGTCCCGTTTCTTTTTTCTTTGTCCTTCGCCTTTCTTTTCTTTTCTCTTCCCCCCCCCTTCTTCCTCGTCAGTTGCCCCTTTTCCCCCTTCCAGCTGAACCGCGGCCAGGCGGTCGGCGAACTCCTCGCAGGAGACCACGGTTACGTCGTGCGTCGAGAGAGTGCCGCGCAGACCCCGATCGGACGTGACCACGATGGTGCCGGCCGCAGCGCTCCGGGAGAGGTCCCGGATCACGTCGTCGGCGGTTTCGAAGCGCGAGGAGAACACCGAGGTCCCCCCCTTGAAGGCCTGACGGGTCCGTTGCGGGGCCTCCGCTCCACGCCCGTCAAACACGACCGTCAGACGGAAGCCCTTCCCCCTCACATACCCGGACAGGAGGTCGCACAGTTCGCCGCGCCCCTCCGGTCCGGCAGGGTCCTCCGAAAGAAATACCCCTCCCGACCGGGCAAGGTTATACCCGTCGACGATGAGATGCCTGCTCACGATAGCCCTCCCTCCGGCAGCTTTCCTTTGGGGCATCCTCCCGTCTTCCGGCGGGAAGGGTGCCGAAATAACGGGCGGACGATGGTCAAGAAATAGGCAAAAATTCTATCATCGTCCACACGATCCCGCCATCTCCTTCCCCCGGGGGAAAGGGGAACAACCCGGAATGGAAAGGGTATTCACCGTACACGGAAGTATTCGATCCATCGGGTGATGCGTTGGTACGCCTATTGCTCCGCTCCTATAGTTGGGAGGTGAACCATGAAGAAGATCGAGGCCATTATCAAGCCGTTCAAGCTCGATGAGGTCAAGGAGGCTTTGAACGACATCGGCATCCAGGGCATCACCGTGTCGGAGGTCAAGGGTTTCGGGCGCCAGAAGGGGCACACCGAACTCTACCGCGGGGCGGAGTACGTGGTCGACTTCCTCCCCAAGATCAAGCTCGAGGTGATCGTGCCCGACGACCTCGTTCCGCAAGTCGTGGAGACGGTGGAGAAGTCCGCACGGACGGGCAGGATCGGCGACGGGAAGATCTTCGTGACGAACGTGGAAGAAGTGGTACGGATCCGGACGGGTGAGCGAGGAGCGGATGCGATCTGATCCGTCGGGAAAAAGCGCAACCATATCAAGGAGGGAGACATGACCCCGAAAGAAGTGCTGGAATTCGCCAAGAACAGGAAGATCGAGATGGTGGACCTGAAGTTCATGGATTTCGTCGGGACCTGGCAGCATTTTGCCGTTCCCATATACGAGTTGAGGGAGGACAACTTCGAGGAAGGATTCGGGTTCGATGGGTCGAGCATCCGGGGGTGGCAGCCGATCCACGCCTCCGACATGCTCGTCATCCCCGACTCCGACACCGCCATCCCCGACCCGTTCATTACGCGGCCGACGCTGTCCCTCATCTGCAACATCGTGGACCCGATCACCAAGGAGGCTTACACGCGCGATCCGCGGAACATTGCGCGGAAGGGCGAGGCGTACATGAAATCCACCGGCGTCGCCGACGCCGCATATTTCGGTCCGGAAGCCGAATTCTTCATCTTGGACGACATACGGTACGCCACGGCATCCAACTACGGGTACTTCTACATCGATTCCGAGGAGGGGACCTGGAACACCGGCCGCGATGAGAGGCCCAATCTCGGCTACAAGCCGCGTCACAAGGAAGGGTACTTCCCCGTTCTCCCCACCGACTCCCTCCACGACATCCGCGACGAGATGGTGCGGGTGATGGAATCGATCGGCCTGAAGATCGAGGCACAGCACCACGAGGTCGCTACGGCCGGACAGGGGGAAATCGATCTCCGGTTCGACACGATGGTGAAGTGCGCCGACGCGCTGCAGTGGTACAAGTACATCTGCAAGAACGTAGCGAGGAAATTCGGAAAGACCCTCACGTTCATGCCCAAGCCCCTGTTCGAAGACAACGGGAGCGGGATGCACACGCACCAGTCCCTGTGGAAGGGGGGGAAGCCCCTTTTCGCCGGGGAGGAGTACGGGGGTCTGTCCAAGATGGCCCTTCACTACATCGGGGGGATCCTCAAGCACGCGTCCGCCATCTGCGCCTTCTCCAACCCGACGACGAACTCCTACAAGAGGCTCGTCCCCGGATTCGAGGCGCCGGTGAACCTGGCGTACTCGAGCCGGAACCGGTCCGCCGCCGTCCGGATCCCGATGTATTCGCCTTCGCCGAAGGCCAAGCGACTGGAGTTCCGCACGCCCGACCCGTCCTGCAACGGCTATCTTGCCTTCGCCGCAATGCTCATGGCCGGGCTGGACGGGATACAGAACAAGATCCACCCGGGGGAACCGCTGGACAAGGATATCTACGCACTCTCCCCGGAGGAACTTGCCGGCGTCCCGACCACGCCCGGGTCGCTCGAAGAGTCCCTCAAGGCCCTGGAGGCGGACCACGACTTCCTGCTCAAGGGCGACGTGTTCACGGCGGATGTCGTCGAGAAGTGGATCGAATACAAGATGGACAACGAGGTCAATCCGACCAAGATGCGGCCACACCCGCACGAGTTCTTCCTCTATTTCGACTGCTAAAAATCCCTCGCGGCAATCGAAGTGTTCGGGGCCCCTCCGGGGGCCCCTTTCCTTTTCATGCCCATAAGCCCGGAACTTTTTTATAGAGGAAGTCGACACGGTGGATCCAGACTGTCGAGAACAAACCGAGCATCAGCAAGGCAACGAGGATGAAAACGGCGAGCAACCACAGAACCCAGGTCTGCACGCCGCCCGCCGTCTTAAGTCGGTCCAGGTGCGACGGGTCGTCGGTCGGTGCGCCGGGGGAAAGCACGCCCCGTGCATCCCGGATCTTTTTCGAGGCGAAAAGAAAGTACAGGAAGTCCCCGGTGATGGACCGTGCCGCCGCCCACAGGAGAGGCACGAAGATGGTCCATCCCAAAAGGGAGCAGACGGCAATGTCGAGGATGGCCCACCAGTACATCTTCCGGTAGAGGTACCACCAAACTCCCCCGAAGAAGGCCGGCCAGTTCCACCCGAATTCGAACTTGGTCGAGCCGGTCAGCGTGAATTTCCCGAACTTCCGGTTGTAATAATCGGTTTTGGGTCCGACGAACGCCTCCAGTTCCATCCGGGAAGGAGGAGGGGGGACGGGGGAGTATTCCAAGTCGGACTCCTTTCGAAAAAACCGCAAACTCTTTTTCATTATACGGATATCGGCGAGAAGCGGAAATCGTGGAGCCAGAGATTGCCCCTTTTTTTCCCGAAGGGTTGGGAATATCCTATTGCGATGGAATGCCGCCGTTTCCCACGGCGGGGACTGGCGATCCTCGCGATCCTTCTCGCTTTTGGCTGCTCTGACGCGAACGACGCATCGCTCTCGGTGCGTCTCACCTACCCGCAGGAGAGTGCCGCTGCCGGAACGGGACACGCCCGGGCGGACGGCACGGTCCGGCCGGCCTACGTGAAAGTGCCGGAGAACCGCATCCTGATCCGGGTGCTTGCCCCCCACATCGCGACGCCCATCGAAGCGTGGTTCGACCGCTCCCAGGGGCGCGGGGAGATCTCCGGGATCCCGCCCGGCGACCGGATCGCGGTGGAAGTGGACGAGTTCGACAACACCGCCCTGACCCTGGGCACGAACGCCCCGCTGCTCGGCCGCGGCTTTGCGCACGGCGTCACGCTCGATGCCGGGGAGAACCGGACGGTCATCATCCCGATGGTCGACAGGGGGACGATCATCCGCATCTGCGGGGCCGCTCCCTCGGGAGGGGCGGGCACGGCGGGGGACACAGGCGACGGCGGACTGGCGGTCGACGCCCTGCTGGGGCAGCCGCTCGCCGTCGAGGTCGGGCCGGACGACTCGGTCTTCGTTTCGTCGGCCCAGTTCAACCGGATCCGCAGGATCGACCGGTACGGGTACATCACCCACTACGCCGGGAACGGTCCTTCGGGGACGCTTTCGGAAGGTGAGCCCGCCGCTACGGCCACCATCGGCCCCGTCTACGACCTCGACACGGGCCCGTTGGGGGATCTCTACCTGATCACGTTGGATCAGCAGATTTTGAGGATCAACCAGAGCACTGGGGCTATTTCGATCCGGTACGACGACCAGAAGGGGATCTTCAACCCTGCCGCCAAGCCCGACCTCGCCGTTGTCGACGACGACACGATCTACTATACGAACGGGATGGAGAACCGGGTCTACCTCGTCCAGGGCGGCGTCCGGTCGGACTACGTGGCTGACAACACCCCCTCCCAGACCCAGGAGGGGGCGGAACGTCTTTATTATCCTTTGCGTAATCCTTCAAGCATAAGTTTTTTAATTCAATCAAATGGACTTCTTTTTAGTGATAAGGACAATAATAGAATTAAGAGGGTTTCCTTTGTAAATGAAAGAGTTTACACGGAAGTTGGTAGTACTACATTCATTCCTTTTGCCGAAGGGATGGACCCTTTAACTATGACACCTTTATTTCCCGTTATGGTCTCTTATGACTTCCATACGGGGAGAATATTTTTTCGAGAGGAAAGCATTAATAATATTAAATTTATAGATTATTTTGGGACTGTAAGGACGTTTTCAGGAAGCGATATATCTGGTTTCTCCGGCGACGAAGGTCCCGCAACGGCGGCCCTGCTCAATGACCCCCTTTCCGTCGCCGTCGACTCCCGGGGGAACGTCTACATCGCCGACACGGGTAATCACGCCATCCGTATGGTGGTCGGCGGCGCACTTCCATGAATTAAAGGGGGGTATTTTTCGGGGATTATTTATCGCCGCTGAAGAGTATAGGGGGGGTATTTTTCGGAAACCGGTGGCGATTTGGAGTGAACCCCATCAGGTGGACAGATGGAGCCCCGGATTTTGACCCCTTAGCCGGGTGTATTCTACTTCGAATTCCTCGGGTGGAAC
>Ga0255055_10001206_pt1 | contig 19330 bp, 31 predicted proteins | sample JV7_2_27_MG_FD_188633 | JGI IMG/M metagenome (GOLD analysis project Ga0255055, IMG submission 188633) | Seawater microbial communities from Jervis Inlet, British Columbia, Canada - JV7_2_27 | ecosystem: Environmental > Aquatic > Marine > Inlet | place: Canada: British Columbia | collected...
CAAAGAGATGTCTACCAGAACATCTATGTTGGTACAGAAAGTTTTAGATCAGATCACTCCAGAACAATTTACAGAGTCTATCGTAAATTATAAGAATCACCTTGAATCAAATAATAGTCATTGGTCGTATAAATGGAAGTTTGATGATTTTATGTCCAGGGGTTTATCAAAAGAGGGTCTAACTAAAGGTGGTGGTTTCTGGCATTTTGTTGATAATCCTGTTGCAGACTTAACCCCTACAGATCAGTGGGAGTCTTTACGGAAAGAGTTTCAGCCTTTAACCTCTATTTATAGCAAGGTGTTTGATGAATCAACACAGAAATATTATGGGTTCAGTAAAGATTTAATTAACTCTAAGATCAGGTTTGATGATGTGTACCTGATGATTGTGGATAAAGAAAAAATCGATTTCAGTAAATTCAGAGAGTTGGAATTTATGATTGCAGGGATGTTGTTCAGACGTAAGCAGCAACCAGAGGATATTGACCTGTGTGAAAAATATATGAGGGTGTGGAAACAGGTCGGCAAAGATTTTAAAAGTCAGTCTAGAAAATTTTTGAAAGAGGAATATTATTAAAAAATAAAAATAATGCTTGACAAACCGGAAAAAGTATGGTATAATGGGTTATTAAATAATTGAGAAAGGGGCATTAGTTAAATATATGATTAAACTATTCCAAGGTAATTGTTTACCTATTCTAAAAAACCATAAAGAAAATAGCGTTGATGCCATTGTAACAGACCCGCCTTATGGAATTAAATTCATGGGTAAGAAGTGGGATTATGAAATCCCGAGTGTTGAGATATGGCGTGAATGCCTAAGGGTGTTGAAACCTGGTGGTTTCCTTCTGTCATTTGCAGGGACACGCACCCAACATCGCATGGCGTGTAATATTGAAGATGCCGGGTTTGAGATTCGGGATATGATTGCTTGGGTATATGGGAGTGGGTTTCCGAAATCTCATAATATTGGGAAGTCGGTTGACAAGCTTCAGGGGAATGAGAGAAAAGATTTAGGTGAATCCGAAAACAATAGAGATATAAGTAAGCATAATTACAACTCTGTTGGTAATGTTGGCAGCCATGCGAGATTGACTGAGGGTGATTCAGAATGGGAAGGATGGGGAACCTCTCTCAAACCCGCCCTGGAACCCCTCACCCTAGCCCGCAAACCATTAAGTGAAAAGACCATTGCCAAGAATGTTCTCAAGTGGGGTACGGGCGGGATTAATATTGATGGTTGTCGGGTGGACTTGAATGGAGACAACTCACAAGGCCGCTTCCCCGCCAACCTAATCCATGATGGAAGTGAAGAGGTTGAGGGGGTGTTTCCAAGTCCACACGGTGCAGGGAAGAAAAGAGGTTCAGGAACGGCGATACAGAAGAACCCTGGAAGTTTATTCTTAGGGGATAAAGGGAGTCCCAATAATGGTGCTAGATTCGGTGATTTCGGCTCAGCATCCCGATTTTTTTATTGCGCCAAAACATCGAAGAAAGAGCGTAATGCGGGGTTAGACGATGTTAAAAACACCCACCCAACGGTCAAACCAATCGCCCTCATGCGTTATCTATCTCGCCTTGTCACCCCGGTTGGCGGCATAATCCTTGACCCATTCATGGGAAGCGGCTCAGGTGGCATAGCGGCCAAATTAGAGGGGTTTAGTTTTGTTGGGATTGAATTGGAAGAAGAATCATATTTAATAGCAGAAGAAAGAATCTCTAACGTGAGAAAACCACTTTGGTAATTTTTTACTTGACAAACCGAAAAAAGTATGGTATAATGGGTTCATTAAATAATTGAGAAAGAAGCATTAGTTATGTCAAAAATGACACAAGAGGGGGAAACAAATGGAAGGTACAATGGTGAATGAGAGAATAGAGAGCCTACCATCAGGTAAGTTTGTTATACGAACTGTAGGTCATGGGTGGCGACCAAGGAATTTTTTCTTTGAAATTATAGGTGAGGGTAACAACAGAATCAAGTTGGATAATCTTCACGATATAAGTTACATTAGGAATCACATAGCTGCATTTTTTGCAAATGAAAAGGAGGATAACGAATGATACCGCAAATGATTATAACATCGCTTTTAAGCATACAGGTTTTAATTAATGCAATAATAGCTCTTAAAAAGGTAAATTCAGATTATGACCTAACACCGTCTGAACGTACCACTAAAAAGATTGGTTCTGTTCTTGGTGCGGTACTGTATTATAGTGCAATAGTGGGATTGTTAGCTTGGGGTGGTTTCTACAGTGGATAACAAACCCGAACAGACGGAAGATTTACACGATGAAGGCGTATGTCCTGAGTGTGGAGGTAAATTAGAGAGTGGTCAATGTGGGAGCGGTGTAGTATGCACCGTATGTGATTATTGGTTTTGTTTCTGATGGGGGTTAGTTAATAATGTCCGAAGTTGATATTCGTGAGTACCTAGACAATAAAAGTGTACCGTACAAAGCAAACGGTAGCGAGCTTGTAATAAAATGTCCACACTGTGGTAAAGAGAAATTATCAATCAACGAACAAACCGGTAAGTTTAGGTGTTTTGTGTGTCAAGCAAAGTACACAGACTCACCATATACGACAGGCCATATATCACATTTAATGGAATTGTGGGGTGACGTGGTTCCTATCAAGAGTGCATCAGACCGTATAGACCCAGAGGTAAAAAAGAATCAACAAGAGGTAAATTTTACAGATATGGTGAGCCGGTATTCGTATGACTTAATGAAAAGCCCAAAAACACTAAGATACCTTTTGAAACGTGGAATTACAGAAGAGTCTGCCAAAGAATTCTCACTAGGGTTTACTCGTAGGTATGGTCAAAATTGGCTTGTTATACCATCTTTTGAGGATGGGATACCGAAACTTTTAAAGTTGAGGAAACTTGACCCAGACGAAAGAACGGATATGCCAAAGTACATAAGAGAAAAGGATAGTAAATCAATTCTCTTTAATGGTGATGCTTTAAAGAAATATGACAAAGTGTTGATGTGTGAGGGTGAAATAGACTGTATAACCCTGCTTCAACAAGGTTTTTCAAACGCTGTGGGTATCACTGGTGGTGCCGGTACGTTATTGCCTGAATGGTATGATAGTCTGCTTATGATGGACAGCCTATACTTGATATTTGATTCAGATAAGGCCGGTCAAAATTCAGCAAGAGATGTTTGGGCAGAACGATTGGGTATTTCAAAATGTTGGAACGTGGAACTACCTGTAGGGATGGATATAAATAAATTCTTTTTAACCCATACCAGAAAGGACTTTGAAGAGTACCTAAAGAAAGCCTATCAATTTAAAGTAAGTGGTGTAGTTTCTCTAAAGGAAGCCTTGTATGAGATGCACCGGCAAGCACAAGATGAGGTAGAGATTCAAAAGTTCCCATTACCGTGGAAAAGTGTCAACTACAGAATCGGTGGTGGTTTGCAAAAGAAACATTTGATCGTTCTTGGTGGTATTCCCGGTGTTGGTAAGACCTCATTTGGTTTACAGATATGTCATTATTTTGCCAAACAATATAAGATGCCTTCATTATTCTTTTGTTTGGAAATGCCTGAAACAAGTTTGGCAACAAAGATTGTACAATTGGAATATGACATAACAATTGATGAGATAAACCCTTCTGATGGAATTGTGTATGCCGATGGGATGCAAGACTTACCAATGTATTTTGGATACTCATCTAAGATTACACCGGACGTATTCTACAACACAATGAGAGAGGCTAGAAACCGATATGGCATTCAGGTGGGTGTGTTTGATAATCTACAGAGAATGGTTAGATCGGGAGAGGAAAGTGATACAGGTAAGGCTAGTGGTATCATGAAAGATATAGCAATGGATTTGAATATAACAATGATTCTGGTATCACAGCCTAGAAAGATGAACAGAGAGGAAGACCCAACATATGATGATTTAAAAGGTAGTTCGGCTATCCCGGCAGATTCAGACTTAACCATATTGTTGCATCGGAAAAGGATAAGTGATGGTAGTTCGTCATTAGACCCTATCACAAGGGTTATTGTTGATAAATCGAGATTCGCCCCTGGTGGTAGAGCCTTTCTTAGAATGGAAGGGGCTAAGTCAGCATTTGTAGAGGCAAAAGCAGATGAAGAACAAAAAAAGGAGAAGAGAGATGATTAATTGGCTTAAAGATACATTCGTATTTGAGAAATTGTGGAATAACAAGTGTTTGTGTATTGGGGTAGAATTTTATTATGGTGGTGATATATTCTTTGAATTTCTATTCTTAAAATGGACTCTCTCAATTTATCTGTGGAGGTGTTAGCGTGGCAAGCCGTGGTGAGTTGGTTCAAATGGCACAAGAACTAGACATTGAATACGATGATCTAGATATTGACGAACTAACAAAAAAGGTAAGGGTAGAAGTAGACAAGCAGTTTAACAGAAAGTTTTTGGTTGGCGTAACCACTATGTCAACCACCCTATTAAAATTCATATTGACAGAGTACGATTACAGAATATATGATAGAGAGGGTAATGAAATGACACTTCAAAAGTATAAGGAGCTTTAAAATGAATGTAGAAATACTAGCAGAAAAACCAAAATTCAAAGAAATCAAAGTTGTGCTTACAGTACGAAATAAAGCAGAGTTGTTGGACCTTTGGCATAGATTTAACGTCAATGTATGTGAGCAGTCCAAGCAATTATCAAAAGAGTATAAAAACAGATATACAATCCCTACAACGGTGACACCTTTACCCTCAGAGACTATGCCTGATCTAGTTACAATATGGCGAGCACTTGATGCTGAATTGAGGAAATACTAATGAAACAGATAATAGAATATTTGCCTATTCTAAAGGCAGCTACAACGAAAGACAATTATCCGATGTACTGCCAATTAGTAAATATAGGTGAAAAGACCGTAAGAACCTGCAACAGTCTAGCGTATGTGGAAATCAATCTGGATATAGGCATAAAGGGTAAGACCAACATCTTTGTCTTAGAATCTTTACTAAAGATTTTACCGGACGAGAGCAAGATTGAAAAGGCAGACGATAAGATCATTGTCACCACACCGAAAACAAGTTACACTCTCAACCTTGTGGATATAGATATACCCACGTTCGATGAACCTGATATTGATTATCTTGAAGTGGATGAAGGGCTTTTAGCTATCCTACAGTTGGCTAGAAAGTTTCTAGGTGTTGACGAGTATGAGCATGTCTATGTTGACAAATCCGGGTTTATAGCCACAAACGGTCAAAAGCTATTATACTACGCCTTTGATACAAAGTTGGATAGACCTCTTATGCTAACACGGAATATCATCAACATGCTTGAGGTTGGGTACAAAATTGGTGCCAACGAAAATGAGAACGCTATTGTAAAGTTTCCGTTTGGATTTGCAATATTTACAGTTCAACATCATTCTCTGTATCCGGTTGACAAGATTAGAGAATTTCATGAGGGTTTAGTATCAGAACGGAATGACCTAATACAGATGTCTGACTTTAGAGCCATGCTTCAAAAGGTATCACCTGTTTTTATCGGTGAAAGTTTTAAGGTAGTCGAACTTACCAACAATGAAAAGAAATTGGTAATGAAAGCTGAATCACCTTATAATGGAAAAGCGTCCGTGGAAGAGGATTCTGTTCTTGAGGGTGACTTTAACCTAGAGATAGATTCTACTTTGTTGTCGTGTGTGCCTAGTGAATGTATTCTACAGGTCAAGTTAGACCAAAAGTTTCTTATGGCGTCAGATGGGCATTATGACATTATTCTAAGAGGGGCTAAGTAATAGGATACAATTATGCAATGCACACGATGTATGATAAAAATAAATCTATTTAGAAAAAAATGTAGTAAGTGTAAGAGGTATAAGTTCTTTGTGGAATTTAGTATATTAAAAACCTCAAAAGATAAACATCATGCACACTGTAAGAATTGTAGAAATACGTATAGAAAAGAATATTACATAAAGAATAAAGAAAAAGAAAATAAACGTAATAAAAAATACCATACAATTAATAGAGAAATCAGATTAAATCAAATGCATGAGTGGTATCAAAAAAATAAAAGTTCTAAACTGGAATATAACAAACAATGGGGAAAAAGTAATAAAAATCTTGTTGCAAAATATTATAAAAAATGGCAATTAAAAAATAAAATAAAACTAAACGAGTATAATAAACAATACACCTTAGAAAAAAGAAAAAATGATTATATGTTTAAATTAAATGGTAATATATCTTCTCAAATATATAAATGCTTAAAAGGATATAAAAATAATAAGAAATGGGAAAATTTTGTAGATTACACATTATCGAAATTAGTACAACGTATTGAATGTCAATTCAAAAAGGGTATGTCTTGGGAGAATTATGGGAAATGGCACATAGACCATAAAAAACCTAAATCATTATTTAAGTTTGAACAAAAAGATAATAAAGATTTTAGAAATTGTTGGTTATTGTGTAACTTACAACCTCTGTGGGCTAAAGATAATAAAACAAAAGGAGATAGATTCAATGGGGTGTAGTAGGTGTAATCTACATAAGTCTTTTCAGAATCAACCAATAATTCCACATCTTGGGGTGGACAACCCTAAGTATGTATTTGTTGGGGAAATCTTTTCTGCAAACAAGGCCGACACATCAATAGACAGTATTGGTATGTCTTTTGAGGAATTGTTAAAACTAGCTGATATAGAATTTTCAGAAATTTCTTTAATTAACTCTGTACAATGTTGGCAGAAAGATGGGCCTAAAGTTACAAAAAAACATTTGGATGCCTGTTTCTTTAATATCCACCAGTACATAAAACAAGTAAAACCTGAACTTATAGTTGCAATGGGTAACTCTGCTTTATACCAATCAACCGGTATGGAGGGTATAGAGAGGTATAGAGGGAAAATCGTAGAGAGTACAAAGCTAGGGTGTAAAGTGTTACCTATGTTTCATCCATCTATCGTAAAACATAGTGAGTCCAAACAGAAAAAAGTTCAACAAGATTTTAAAAATATCAAAACCCTGTTAGCTGGTAAGCCTTTTGAGGTTGTACATTACCCATACATTCTTATTGACACGTTAGAGGGAATGAAAGAGGCTCATAAAGACCTTTTAGGTAAAGAGGTAAAATTTGATATTGAATCAACCGGACTAGACCCCTACAACGATCAAGTAACCCTTATTCAATTAGCAACTAATATTAAAAGAATTTACATCATAGATATACGGGTGATTGAAGAAAAAGAGGGTGTCATTAAACTATTAAAGGATATTCTTGAAAATAGTGCGTTAACAGGACAGGACTTATCCTTCGACTTTAAATGGATGAAAGTAAAATATGACATAGACCCAAAGAACTATGATTTTGATACATGTTTGGCTGAATACTCTTTGACAGGCATGAAAGATAACGACCTCACAACCCTTACGGATAAATATGTCCCAGAGTCAGCAGGGTACGATAGTGATGTTAAATTGTGTGGTGGAGCACACAAAGTCATGGATAAGCCAAAACTTTTACAATACTCTTCCGATGATATTGGTGTTATGTTTAAGATCAAACGAAAGCAGCACCGTCAATTGATGAAACGGAATTGCATGTGGAAGAACGGGTTTACGGCAGAGTGGTGTTTTCAAAACATGACGTTACCATGTAATAGGGTTCTAACTAAGATGTCAACCAGAGGGTTGCGTTATAATGTTAAGAAATTGGAAAAATTAGATATTAAGTATGAGAAAAAAGCCAAACGTGCTTTAATGAGAGCAGAATCTTTGGATGGTGTGAAAGCCACAGAAAAGCATTTCCACAAAAAATTTAATCCACGGTCTACACATCACATTAGATGGATGATGCTTGACTATTACGGATTACCGGTACTTAAAGAAACAGGCAAGGGACAACCATCTATTGGTAAAGATGAGTTAAAATTATACGCCAAAGATCATAATAATGACTATGCAAAAATCATGGTTAAATATAGGTCTATACAGAATATTCGTGATAATTTTCTTGGTGGTGTGTTGCCTAAATTACACAATGGTATAGCTCACCCTGATTACACCCTGCACGGAACAGCGTCAGGTAGACCAGCAGCAAAAAATCCAAATACATTGAACTATCCTAATATAGAGGAAATTAGGGAATGTGTTGAAGCTGATACCGATAATAATTATTGCTTTTTATACTCTGATTTAAGTCAGATAGAGGTTAGGCTTGCCTCCGTAATCTATTATGATGAGAACTTGATTCAATTGTGTAATAACATAGATAAAGATTTTCATTGCCAAACAGCAGCAAAAGCATTTAACGTAGATTATGATGAATTGTTTAAATGGCATAATAAATATGAAGAGGGCTCTAAAGAACCTAAAGCTCTCAAGATGCATGAGCTTAGACGTGCAGCTAAGACAATTACCTTTGGTATTTTGTACCAAATGGGGATTAAAAAACTTGCTTACGATCTAGGAATAACAGAAAAAGAAGCAGCTAAATTCATTGAGGATTATTTCAGAGGTTTTCCGGGTTTACAAGAAAAGATAGAATTTGTAAAAGATTTTGTAAACAAGAATGGTTATATGGATACATGGTTTGGTTTTAGGCGGCAATGGCAATTTTACGGAGAAGAAGAATTTAATGCACAACGTGAGGCGGTCAACCATCCTATTCAGGGTACTGCTTGGAACTTGGTTGAATTGATTCTAGCTAGGGTTGATGATTTCCTAGAAACAAATAATTTTAAAAGTCAACTTGTATGGCAGAATTATGATTCACTTGCAATACACACATATGAACCTGAAAAGGATGATGTTGCAAATGAGACTAAACGAATCATGGAAACATCTCACAAGGAATTTGATCAGATCGGTGATGTTGACATACCAACAGACATAAAGCATGGTCCTAATCTTAGTGCTTTAAGGAAATTGATATAGGGGGGTATTGTGTTAGAATTGATTATTACAAAAAGAAATAATAATCTACTAAAGAGTCGTATGCAAAAACATTATTCTAAACCAAAAGGGTTTGTTGGTAGAAGTATATGTTATGCTGTTGTTTTTAATAATGTATATTATGGTCATATCTGTGGTGGCTCTGCAACAAGATTTTTGAAAGGTAGAAATGAATTTTTAGGAATAACCTTAAAAGAATTAGATAATGTTGTGAATAATATTTTTTATAATGTATCTCCTGTAAATAATAAATACCCAAAAAGAAATTTTACAACCTTTGTTGTGAAAGAATTTGTTAAAAGGATAAAAAATGATTGGTTAAAAAAATATAGTGATGTTGTTGTAGGTTTTGAAACTTTAATAGAAAAACCAAGGACAGGAGAATTATATAAACGTGCTGGTTGGAAAATTGTTGGCGAAACGATAGGCTACACTTGCAAAAGAGTTGGGGGTAAAGGTACAGATGGTTGGACAGGTAAAAGAGTTTGGGATACTGAAAACCTAAGACCAAAATTGATATTGTGTTATAAGTCTTAAATTTGTGGTAAATGTGTATGGAGTAAGTAGATATGAAATACATGGGTAGTAAAAATAGAATATATCAATACATCTTACCCATCATCCTTAGACATCGAAAAAAAGGTCAAATATTTTATGATGTTTGTTGTGGTGGTGGGAATATAATTGATAAGATTAAAAACCCAAGAATTGGAATTGATGTAGATGAATATGTTATTGAGGCATTAAAACTGATAAGAGATAATCCAGAAAGATTGCCTAAAAACAATAAAGAAACAAATGAACAAATTTACGAACAAATGAAAACCAGTTCAGATAAAGCAATGAAAGGGTATTATGGGTATGCTTTGTCTTACGGCGGTAAATGGTTTGGTGGGTGGTGTAGGGATTCTGCGGATAAACGAGATTATATTTTTGAAGCGTATAAAAATGCACTATGGCAATCTAGAAAAACACAAGGTGCAGAATTTATACACATGAATCTTTTTGATTTGAAACCTAAACCGGATAGTGTGTTGTATGTTGACCCACCTTATAAGGGTACAACCGGATACCGTATTGAAGGGTTTGACTATGAGAAATTTTGGGATTGGGTTGATTGTATATCTGATATTAACTTGGTATTTATCTCTGAATATCAGGCACCGGATAACTTTAAAAAAGTGTGGAGTACTGAGATATGTTCTAGTTTGACTCAAGATACAGGATTAAAAAAAGCAACGGAATATCTATTTGTAAGAAAAGATAAAGAAATAAAACTAAACATGTGGGGATAAGATAATCTTAACGAAGGAGTGTTAAAAATGGATAAAGATAGACCTAGTTTAATATTAATCATAGGTTTGGGTGTTCCTGCTACAGTAATAGCGTTTGGTTTCATAGTTCTAAAATATTTTTAAAAGGGGGAATTAATTAGATGGGTGAGAATATGATGAATAGTGCTCATAAAACGAGTACAGAATTGTCAAGGCAGGGATGGGAGCATACATTCGGGAAGCGTGGCCGCTATTGCGTTAAATGTGGTGAATATGTTGGTTTATTCACACCAGATCAATGGAAAACGTTGCAGGGTATTTGTAACACTTGTTATCTGGACAAAATCCTAAAGGAAAAAAACGATGCCTAGAAAAAAACCAGAGGTTAATATAGAAACAGATGGAGATTTCGAAGTAACGTTGTATAGCAAATCCTGTGTGCTGTGTAAAAGCGGAAATAGGCCGTTAGGTAAAACATGTGCGGATTGCATAAACTCTAAAAATCATTGTAACTTTAAACGATTGGCAGTCAAAGGAAAAAAGGTATGATAAATTTTATATCTAACGCTTTACCTATACTTATTATTGTTGAGTCCTTATTAGCATCAATGGCTTGCTTTTGGGTGAATAAGGTTGGTTCTGGGATGTATTGGTTTAGTACAGCATTGATTACAACTTCTGCAAGCATTCTGATAAAAAAATATGGGTAATGTGCATTTTTTCCTTGACAAACCGAAAAAAGTATGGTATAATAGGGGTATATTAAATAATTGAAAAAGGGGTTAGATATGGATATATCATTGCTGTTGGTTTTTGCGGCTCTTATCTTTGTTGATCTAAAACAATCAAACAAAACGGATAGATTGGAAGAGGAAATTAAAAGGTTGAAAAGGAAAATATAATGCAGTATAAAAAATTAGATGAATTGACAGAGGATGAGCTAATTGAGGAATTTGACATTAAATTTTCAAGTGCCTTCGAACTTGAAGCAGCCCTTCGCACATTCCCAAGACGTGAGGCAGAATTAACACGAAAAGCCATGAAAGCCAATAAATCACTTAACAAGTGGACTATCATGATGAAGGTAACAGAAGCAAAGTTAATACAAGGGATTCGAGCAAAGGCGGAGAAAGAAGGTAAACCCATTGCACCGTCTGCCATAGGTGAAATCAGAAAATCAATGGTTGCTTGTGAAAAGGAATGGGAAACAGTCAGCATCAAACTAAACGACAAACGAGCAAAAGCAGAACTTTGGGGTGGTCTTTTGAACGCATGGCATAGTCGTGGGTTTCGATTGCAGGAATTAACTAAGATAACAGAGCATACCTTGTGGCGTGAGCCAGTAGTGTACACAAATGAGCAAGAAAAAGCTAAGGTGCAGTTTAAGCAATCATCAGAGGATGCCGTGGAAGAGAAACTTGAATCACAAGACAAATTGGAATTGGATTAAAAAAATGAAAAAAGTTCATTTTTTCCTTGACAAACCGAAAAAAGTATGGTATAATAGGGGTATATTAAATAATTGAAAAAGGGGCTTAGGATGGACGCAAAACAATTAATTGAAAAGATAACAGAATTGACAGAGAAGCATGGTAATAAAGATATAAGAATCAGCGCAAGACATATTTATAGAGAACCTATTGGAAAGGTCGTAGACGGTGGAGAAGACTTTGTGATTATAATACATGATTAAGAAAAAGGAGCGGTAAATGCCAAAAATAGCATACATTGATAAGAATTTTCGAAATAGCTCTTTAACCATTAATAGACCAAGCTAATAAAATCATAGAGAGGTACATGAATAATGGGTTGAATCTAACGTTGAGACAGTTATATTACCAATTTGTGGCCGGGGGTTTGTTGGCCAATACAGAAAGAAATTATAAGAAATTGGGAAGTATTATAAACAACGCTAGATTAGCTGGTTATATTAATTGGTATGCTATTGAAGATAGGACAAGGAATTTAATGGGTTTGTCTCATTGGAAAAATCCCGGAGACATTATGAAATCGGTAGCATCTTCCTTTAAGGTGGATAAGTGGGAAGGTCAAAAATATCGTCCAGAAGTATGGATTGAAAAAGAAGCACTTGCTGGTGTAATTTCAAGTGTTTGTAATGAGTTAGATGTTTCATACTTTGCTTGTAGAGGTTATGTTAATCAGAGTGAGATGTGGTCGGCCTCTCAACGATTTCAAAGATATGACGCTACACCTATAATTATTTATCTTGGTGATCATGATCCTAGCGGCATTGATATGACAAGAGATATTCAAGACAGACAAGACATGTTTGGTGGAGGAGTTTTAGATGAAAGAATCGCTCTCAATATGGATCAGATTGATGAATACAAACCACCACCAAATCCAGCAAAACTCACAGACACAAGGGCGTCTGATTATATACTTAGGTTTGGACACGAGTCTTGGGAATTAGATGCACTAGACCCTTTTGTTTTACAAGACCTTGTACGGGAAACAGTTTTGAAATACAGGGATGAAAACACATATCAGGAGGTAATCGAACAAGAAGATGAATATATAAAGATCATAAAAAATATCACAGAAAATTGGGAAAAATTTGTATAAAAGAAAGGGATGATAAATGGCATTCGATGTTGAACGAAACGAGATAAAGGAATTAAAAGAGGAAATGGATCAAATTTACATGCAAACAAAGTGTACGACAGCAAGAGTGCAAAACATGATGCTGTATTTAATAGCAAAAAGTATAAACGAAACAAATGAAACACTAAGAGAATTATCAGAAACACTAAAAAGCATAGATAACAGCTTATAAAAAACAGACACAGAAAAGGAGAACAAAATTATGAGTAAGACAGACCCATGGATGTTAAATCCGGAGGACGCAAGAAAGACAAAGAATGAAACAAAGTTCAGCAGTAAGGGTGTTATTTGCCCTAAGAGAAATTTGACTATTGGTGAGCCGTGTAAGGCTTGTACAGAGGTTTCAACCATTTACCAGACAACGGTAGACGGAGACCCCACACGAAAGGCGGCAGGTCGTAAGTCTGCAAAGGCAAGTTATTTTGCCAATGTGGTTTTTGCAAACAATCAGGACAAATCCGTAATTATGGAGATGGGGAAAAAGTCCGGTGATCGTATTCTTGAGAAATTGGACAAGGGTGAATGGCTTGATATTGCTCATCCTAAAAAGGGTATGGGTAGAGAGTTGAAATTGTCTAAGAGCAAATCAGACGGATTTAATGTTTATTCCGTGGACCCTGTTCTTGAAAAAGTAGATTGGGATGTTTCGGATGAGATTCTTGAAAACCTTCCAAACTTAGACCAGCAGAATCTTATTGGCATCGTAGCAGAGGATACAGAGGAAATCTTTAAACTTTCATCTCTCAAAATGGACGAATCGATTACCATTAGGATGTGCCCTCCGTGGAAAGAAGCTAGAGAGCGTGGCGAAAAGAGAATTATTACACCTTTGTTTAGGCATTGGGGTGGTGTCACACAGGAAAATATAGATAATGGTGGTTTGACGTTTGATGAGACAGACCCTAACGATTCTACTAAGACAGAGAAGGCAGAAAAGGCCAGTGACGAAGAGAAACCTTGGGAAGGTAAGAATGAGTTGCCTAATGAAAAGACTGATACAGGTACAACTACTGTAGACCCTGAACCGGAAAAGGAAAAGGAAAAGGTTGAAGAAAAGGTTGAGACAAAGACTGAAGAAAAGAAAGAACCCGTAGCGGAACGGGAACCATGTTTCGGAAAAGCAACCGTATTTGAGGAAGATGATGAGGAATGTACATCTTGTAAAGATTTTAAGAGTTGTGCAAGGGCAGTTTTAAAGAGCAATTAAACATTATGTGAGTTGAGGGGTGGTGGCTTTCGAGTCAACCACCCCATTTTTATCTATAGGAGATTGTAATGGAATTAATACACGGTGGTTGTTTAGATGTAATGCCAACATTAAAAGATTCCTCTATTGATATGATTCTCGCTGATCCACCTTATGGCACAACCAAATGTAAATGGGATTCAATAATACCTTTAGACCCTATGTGGAAACAATTAAAAAGATTAATTAAACCAAATGGGGCTATTGTAATGACAGCAGCACAACCTTTTACTACAAAACTAATAAGTTCAAATTATGAAATGTTTAAGTATTGTTGGGTTTGGGAAAAAGATAAAGGAACAAATTTTGCATTAAGTAATAAACAACCATTAAAGAAAACAGAGGATGTAGTTGTCTTTTATTTGAAACAACCAAAATATGATTCAACAGGAAAAAAATTAGATAAACCATATAAGCATACTTTACCAATTAATAAATCTAATAGTAATTGTGGAGCTGGTGATCATAATTTAAATAAAGACGGTTCTAGAAAATATGTTACATATACTCATAGTAAAAAACACAATCTTATTTATTTTCCTAGAGATAACGCCAATAAAGGTATTTTTCCGACACAAAAACCAATAAGATTAATGGAATATCTTATTGAAACATATACTGATGAAGGTGATACGGTTCTTGATTTCTGTGTAGGATCAGGAACAACAGGAATAGCTTGTTATAATCTTAATCATAATTTTATAGGTATTGAGTTAATTAAGGAAACATTTAATATTGCAAAAAATAGAATTAAAGAACATAAAAATAAAGATATGTTCTAATAATAAGGAGATTATAATGAAAGTAAAACGTGCATTTAATGGTTATTTAGGGTTTGAGCCTGTTTCAACCGTAGTTGATTTGATGTCGGGGTTAAGGTATGAAGTAACCTTAGATGCTAATTATAAAATGATTAAAGGTGAGGGCACCAAGGATGTTATGTTTCAAGGTGCTATCATTCCTAATCTAACTTTTCTAAAATGGATTTGTTGTAGGTTGATGTCAGAAAATCACTACCTATCTGTGATATTGAATACAAACGAATTTGAGAAAATAGAACCAGACTCTTTAATTGTTCACCGGATAATCTTGATCGTTGACCAGAATATACCTATTATTCAATTGCAGACACTTAGCCAAAAGCTAACAGACAGTGACATAATACTCGTAACAACAGATGATGTTAAGGTATTAAACATGATTAAATCTAGAATAGACAAGGTTGAGTGTAAAGCACACATATATATCAATATGTCACAATTGGATAGTATGAGATTATTATCGGCTGGTTTTACTACCATTTACCCTTATTTTGGAGACATCTAATGCACTTGAGACATAGACCACAAAGTTTGGATGAACTTATAGGACTAGATCACATCAAAAAGGCATTAAAGGACTTTAAGTTTGATGTTCCTATTATGTTCCTTGGTGAAAGAGGCACCGGTAAATCCACATTAGCCGGTATTGTTGCACGTCAGTTTGCCGATAATGAAGAATTGATTACCACCTTAAATTGTGGGTACTTTTCTCAAGTAAAAGACATGAGGGAAGAAATCGATAAATTAAACAAAACCTCTATCTTTGGTAAGAAGAGGGTTATTATTCTGGATGAATTGCACAGTTTAAAGGTTTCGGAACCATCACAGAAAGCGTGGTTGTTGCCTCTAGAGAACCTACCTAGCAACGTAATGGTGATCGCCTGTACAACTACCACAGAAAAACTTTTAAACATGTTTGTGGAAAGATTTGTGCAGTATAGAACCTCAAAGATGAATAAGACAGAATCGAAACAGTTGATAAGTGAAATCTGTAAGAAAGAAAGTATAGTTATACCTAAATGGATAAAGTCAAAGATAGTAGACAAAACAGATGGTATCCCACGGCTTATTCTTACAGCATTGCCAAAACTGGTGAATGTGGAAACAGAGGAAGAGGTTGATCGTCTATTAGAAACAGCAAAGATGTCAGAGAATAATGAGGCTTTGGATATTCTAAAACATCTTATAAGCAACATGCCATGGCAAGCTGTAGTTAAGATTTTACAGACAGCATTAAAGACAAACACACCAGAAACACTTCGGGTATCTATGATGAACCAAATATCCGGTAGAATGATTTCACAGTATTCATCAGGTGTTTCAGAGGTTGGTAAGCTTAGTAAGATGTTTGAGTATCTAAGAGAGGGTGATAATTTCCCAGAAAAAGCAAATTTGATTAATGCAGTGTTTAACTGCTTTCAGGCTAACGGAGGGTCAAAATAATGTGTGATGAATACAGAGTAAGGCTGCATAGGGTTTATTTTCACCTAAGCCATAATATGCACGAAACGAAGATAGCGGTTTTCGTGAAGGATGTAAAGGTGAGATTTTGCCCTCAAGTGGATATGAAAATAACTATAGCGAAAGATGATACATTTGAGGTTAATTCAATTGCACAGTATTACAATAGGGCATCATTACAGGTTTACCAAAACCTATACCTACACCAGTATTATGTAAAAGAGTCAGTTGAAATATTGAATGATAAGGTTATACCTGATCTAGAAAAGAAAGGATGGTTCTTAGACGAATGCCTATATACGTAGCGTATGATTATGAAGGATACCCTGAAGATATAGTGTTGGCTAGAAGCAAAGAATTAGCAGATGTATATTGGCAAGGTAAAAAAATATACGCCTATTCTATCAGGGAAATAAATGAAGATAACTTAATTGGTCACATTACAGGTGTTCTACCTATATTAAGCACAAGGGAAACATCTGTAACTAGACCGGGGTCATATAAAGAATTTAAAATAAGGACAGTAAACAAAGGATAAGGGGGGAAAATGAACATGATTCAGGATGCAACTTGGAAAGAACTACAAAAATGTGAAACAAGCGACCCATACATTGGAGAGACAAGAATAGATTATATGGAAAGGGTTAAAAGTGAAGGTAGGTATATTTGGTTGCCAGAAAAGAATGAGTTGTTTATTGATATAGACACCGAAGATCAGTTTATCAACTTTCTAAAAGCATACTCTACTCTTGAAAGAGAGCATCCAAATACAGGATATCGTGTTTGGGAATCGAAAAGTGGACACCCAAAGAGACATATTTGTGTTGTTTTGCCTTTTGATCTGGAAAACAAGTATCATAGGATTGCTTATCAAGCAGCATTAGGCTCTGACCCAAAGAGAGAGATATTGAGCGTGTTCAGAACAGAATGTGATGATGAGTACCCAACATTGTTTGCGGAAGATAAAAGACAATATTAAAAAAAAGACTTGACAAACGAAGAAAAGTATGGTATAATGGGTTATTAAATAATTGAAAAGGAGATTACAAATGAACGAGATAGAAAAACAAAGTAGTGTTGAGGTTAGCAGAAATGCAAAGGGTGATTACACCTTTAAGATAAAACTTTATTTTGATGAGGAACAATATACAGCAAATCAAATAGCTGTAATCACTAAAGGTTATATGGACGAAGCCTTGAATCAGTTCGGAATAAAGGGGAAGTAAATGGGTAACAAAATAGATATAAGAAAAGTCGTGAGAGGCTTATCAAATTTCAAGGTTAGCCTTGCATCAGACATCGAAGACCCAAAAGACTTTGTTTCCACTGGTAACTTATCCTTCGACCTGCAATTAGACGGTGGTATTCCGTTTGGTTATGTGTCTGAATTCATGGGGTTCTCTCAATCAGGTAAGAGCTTGTTTATTCAGCAGGTTATCGCAAATGCTATGAAAGAGTATAATGCAACCGGTATCCTGATTGATAGAGAAAATGCTTACACTAAAAAGCGTGGTACTCAACTTGGTATTGATAATGATGCACTGGTTTTAGCTAAACCAAAAGATACACCAACACCTTTAAGTGCCTTTAGCTTTATCATCCAGACAGTAGAGGCAATTCGAAAAGCGGAAGAGACACACAATAAGAATGCAAAGAAAAAAGAAGACAAGATAGAACCTAGCTATATTGCAATCGGTATTGATTCTATATCCTCTTTCGGTAAAGATGTTGATTTAGATAAATCGGATTCTGGTCGTAAAGCTAAATCAATCCATGAGGGTCTTAGAGAGTTGTTGTCGATCATGGATAACCGAACGATGCTTATGATTGCCAATCAATTCACTTTTAAGATCGGTGTTATGTTTGGAGACCCTAGAACAACCACAGCAGGTGAGGCGATTAAGTATTATGGTAATATCCGGTTGGCTCTTCAGGATGTTAAACGGATTAAGGATGCTAGACGCAACAATGAGGTAGTTGGTAATTGGATTACAGCAGAGGTTGTAAAAACTAGACTTGGACCCTGTTATCGAAAGATTTCAATACAACATTTATACTCTACCGGCATTGATTATTATTCAGGTTATGCACGAATGTTGGTTAACCGTGGATACCTAAACCCTAAGAATAAAGAGGAATTTAAAAAGTTTAACCAAAATACGGTTGTATACGGTGAGGGTGACGACAAGCAAGTGTATAGAGAAACAGCCGTTGACCAAATGGTAGCAGATCATCCTGAATTGTTATTTACCAATTATCCTGAATACAATTTACCAGAAAACGAAAAAAATGAGGAAAAGGAGGAGGCCGGTGCTGACACCAAAGGAAAGAAAAAATCTACTAAAAAGACTGCAAAATAGGTTTATCCTAATCCCTAAGTGTTGTGTGTTGGTTAAGATGGAGGATGTTGTAAATGTTCTGGATGAATTTGTAGTGGAGGAAGTAAAAGATGATAAATCCTAAATGGAAAACATATACATGTAGAGTTTGTGGAAGTCCCTATGATGGGGCTTTTATAAACCCTAAGACGATAACAGAGCAAGAGGCTGAACAGTTAGACTATAAATACTTACCAGATATGTGTCCTATATGTGGGGCAGAACAAAACGAAAAGGTGGTGCAAGATGAGAGAAAAGACTAATAACTTATTTTACGTAAAAGATGAAAGTTATCCAAGGTTCATTGTAGCTTATAATTTTGCAGATGCTTTTAGAAAATGGTCAGAGTATGTGGCGACCAGAGCAAATGAATCATTACTGTATGTGGTAAGTGACGCACTTTGGTTTCCAGATGCAATAGAACTTATAGAAAAATCAGACAAGGTGCTAACTTAAAGAGGAGAATAGCGTGGAAAAGATACCAGAGTATATATTTTTACAATTAAACGGAGATGGTGGGCCAGAGTATTCTTCTATCCAAGCTACATGAGCTGATGAGCAGATATTTGATAATGACATTAAATACAAACGGG
>Ga0255055_10001207_pt1 | contig 19329 bp, 12 predicted proteins | sample JV7_2_27_MG_FD_188633 | JGI IMG/M metagenome (GOLD analysis project Ga0255055, IMG submission 188633) | Seawater microbial communities from Jervis Inlet, British Columbia, Canada - JV7_2_27 | ecosystem: Environmental > Aquatic > Marine > Inlet | place: Canada: British Columbia | collected...
GATGTGAGCTTATTTCAACAGGAATTCGTTTTCTCTCTTTAGAAAAGAGTACAGTTTCAAATGTTGCATGTTCTTGTTCGATAATGATCTTTATAATTACTTCATTTGCTTCTTTTTCTTCTGGAACAGTTATGTCAATTGATTTCTTATTGAGCATTTCTTCCTTTGAATACCCTAACCAATTACACACTACATCATTGACTTCAATAAAATTACCAATGGAATTATTCTCATTTAAAATTGAAAGAAAAATTGCATCATGAGCATTGTGGAAGATTTGTCTGAATTTCTCTTCACTTTCCCTAATCTCTTGTTCTGATTTTCTTCTTTCTGTAATGTCTCTAGCAATTGATAAAACAACTTGTTCTCCACGAAGTGTAAATAAATGCGAGTTGATTTCAACTGGAATTGATCTATCATCCTTTGTTAGAAGAAGTGTTTCAAAAGAAGTTTTACCTTCAGAAATGAGCTCTTGAGAAATATCTCTTCCATCATCAATTTCTCTTTTATTGATGTCTGTAGATGCGAAGTTGAGAAGCTCTTCTCTTGTATAACCAGTCCATTGAATAGCTAAATCATTTACTTCAATGAAATTCCCAAATTGACCATCTTCATGAACCTTATGAATGAATATTGCATCTACAGTATTTTGGAAAATTTGTTTATATTTATCTTCACTCTCCTTCTGCTCTTCTTCAGCTTCTTTTCTAGCTGTGATATCACGAGCATTAACTATAACACATTTTTGATTTTGCAAGCTAAGTATAGTTGCTTTTATTTCAACAGGAATTAGTAAGCCATCCTTTGTTATCATATTTTTCTCTGATGTAATTCCAGGTTCTTCCTTAACTCTTTTGTAATATTCCATTAAAGTTTCAATATTCATATCCTCAATTACTTCGTCAACTTTCTTACTCAGAGCTTCTTCCCTTGTGTAACCAGTTTTTTCTAAAGCAACTTCATTTACTTCCAAGAAATTTCCTATTGTTCCATCTTCTTGTAATTGTACAACAGCTATGATATCATTTGCGTTCTGAAATAGCATCCTGTATTTCTCTTCACTTTCCTCAAGTTTCATTTCAGATTTTCTTTGGTCAGTTAATTCACTTGCAAGTTCTGCTACTCCGATAAGAACTCCATCATCACCAAAAACTGGATATCCTCTTACAAGCCATATTCGTTCATCTGGTGTAACTACTTCTGCTATATGTTCTTGACTAGTATCTCTTGCTTTAATAACGGGACAATTATCACATGGTTTGTCTCTCTTATACCATAATTTATGACATATTTTACCAACAGTTTGATCTGGAGTCATTCCTAATGAATCACCAGCTGCTTTGTTAGCCCAAATAATTCTTAAATCTGTATCATAGAAAATAATCTGCTCTGTCAGGTAATCCAGAAATTTAGATTTCTTGAATTCTGACGCTAGAACTTTAGTTTCTCTCAATTTTTCTTCAGTTATATCTTGAGTGAATACCATGAATTTATTCTTTTTCTTCTCTTTATCCATTAGGTAATATCGATTTCGAATAAATTTCCTTGAGCCCTCATCTGAAACAATCCAGAATTCTATTGTTTTAGGAGGAATCCCTAATCTTTTGACCTCACTATTGATCTTCTTTAATCGTTCTTCTTCCTCTTTTGCTGAAAACTGAATGAATGTTTTATTCAAAACCTTTTTTTGAGAAAAACCAAGAATTGCTAATAATTCATTGTTAGCAAATTTTATCTTATTATCTTGAATAATTGATATACCAACATGTGCTTGATTTAACAACTCCCCCATATCTTCACTAATCATACATTTCACTTTGATGGTTATAAGCCCCGATCCGAGAATTAGCACCCTTCAGCTAGATTCACTAGTAAGTCTACCACTAGTAAATTTTGTTCTCTCGTATTAAATAGATTCTTAAATATATTAAATAAGATTTCCATAATCCTAGCTAAGAAACAAACCCTGGAATTCCAGCTAAGATAACCTTTTACCGTTTTTGTCGAAAAGATAGAGGCTCTTTGCTTGAATTAATATTGAGATTTTATCTTCTATCTTGAATTTCTTTCTAGTCTTTGTAACATAAAACAATTCTTTCCCATTAAATAAGAGTGAAATGACTTGTTGATCAAGTACTTTTTCTACATCTTCAACAGTGCATTCTAATTCTATCATATCTTTTTCAATCGGTTTTTTAGGGTCATTTTCCCGAACTGACTCTGCTCTAAAACCTATCTCTCCTTCTGATATATTTTTAGCTAAAATTTTCTGAGAAATCTCCTCGGGAAGTATTATTTTTGATTTTTTCTTGAGTTGAACTTTGTTTTTATGAACCTCAAAACCTAGAAAATTCATAGGTAAATTTCCAATAAACTGAGAAACAAATTTTTCTGAAGGTTCATAATACAAATCATCAGGAGTTCCTATTTGAATGATTTTTCCTTCATTTAGTAGAACAATTAAATCTCCCAAAGCCATTGCTTCAGATTGATCATGAGTAACATAAATCATCGTTTTATTCACCACCCCATGAAATCTTCTAATCCACGTTCTCATTTCATGACGTAATCTAGCATCAATATTACTTAAGGGCTCATCAAACAAGAATATAACAGGATCTCGTATTAGTTCTCTCCCCATTGCAATTCGTTGTTTTTCTCCACCAGATAACTGTGATGGATATTTGTTTCTATGCTCTTCTAGATGCAATAATTTGAGTGTAGAATCTATTTTGTCTTTTATTTCTTTTTCAGAATAAATATTCCTTTTTATTAAATTACCTTCTTTCTGACTTTCAAGAGGGAAGCTAAGGTTTTTTTCAATTGTCATATGTGGGAATAAAGGATAGCTTTGGAAAACCATTGCAATATTTCTTTTATTTGCAGGGACTTCATTCATATTTTGTTCGTCAAAATAAATATCACCACTATTTGGATAAAGCAATCCTGATATTATCTTAAGCAGTGTTGTTTTTCCACTCCCTGAAGGACCAAGAATAATAGTGAAACTTCCTTCTGGAATGACCAAATCTATATTATCAATCGCAATTTTAGTATCGTACTTTTTTGTTAGTTTACTTATTTTAACTTCCATTTTACACATCTCTCATATTTATTGAAGTATCGATTCCTCGAATCAGATAATTTTTGAGAAAAACAAATATCACTAGTAAAGGAATTATAATCAAAATAGACGAGGCAGCAAACATTCCCCAAGCTGGGAGAGTTGATTCTATTGATCCTATGAATGTATATAGTTTAATGGGTAAGGTGTACTTGTTTGTTGTTTGTAATAATACGAAAGATAGTAGAAAACCATTCCACGCTGCTAAGAAATTGAGAATGAAAGCTATTGCTATTGCAGGTCCTGCTAAGGGAAGAACGATTTTTCTTAACACCCTTAATGGAGAATTTCCCATTATTTGAGCTGATTCATCTAATTCTTTTGGTATTGAGTCAATATAACCTTTGACTATCCATAATCCTAATGGTATAGTGTGCGTGCTATACGCTAGAATAACACCAATATACGTATCTATCAACCCCAAGTTATACATGATTAAATAGAAGGGAATTAATGTCAAAATACCAGTGAACATTTTAAGTACAAAAACACCAACCATAAGCTCTTTTCGAGCTTTAAAGGTATACCTGGAAAAAGCGTAAGCTGCTAGCGTTGTTAACAAAACGCAAATTAAAGCTGAACCTAATGCTATTATGAAAGAATTACCAAAGTGAATATGAATACTCTCTTGAGTAAATAACAATCTAAAATTCTCTAAAGTTGGATTTTTTGGAAAGAAAGACGTTGGTACAATAATATTGTTTGGTGAAAAAGCGATCCAAAAAATATTCCAAAGAGGAATAAAAGATACAACAATGATTCCTAAGAGAATAATTGAGTTGCTATTTGCTAGATTTAATATTCTATAAATACGATTTTTATTACCATCTTCTTTCTTCCGTTGAGCATAGATTTTAGAGTAATTTGCTAGAAATAGAAAAGAGAAGAAGATATGTACAACTTTCCAACCTATATATCCCCACCCGAAAACTAGACTAATCCATAAAATGGGTTGCCAAAGAACTGATAAATCCATTACAAATTCGGAAAATAGAGAAATCAAGAATACTAAAAGTAGTAAGCCTGATAATAACCAGATATACCAATCCTTAGTTTTTATTACAATATTCGAGATAAAAATGACAACAATTTGAATACTGAAGTAAATATGTATTGAAGAAAATTCAATGAAATATTTGTCAATTTTTTGAAGAAAATTAGATGCTTTTTTCTTCAGCGAAAATATCCGCTCCTTTACTCGTCTGATGAAACTATGCCACGTAATTTCACTCCTAGTAATGGAAACACCAGAGAAGATAAACAGCTCTATTGCTATTAGAAAGATATTCCAATTAAATGCAAACCACATTTGGTAAAAGAAGAATTGAGCCAATGAGAAAATCAAATCTAAGATGATTATAGCTTTGAATACTTTGTACGTTTTTTCTTTGTAACTAACCATTAAGAAGAATAAAATAAAATAAAACGAGGCAAAAATGTAATTGATTGGACTGTTCCAGTAGATACCAAAATATCTGAAACCAAAAACTCCAGCTAAGAAATATCCTAAAGATTGAATCACACATAAAATTAAGAAAGTAATTCTATGACTCTTATGTTTCTTTGGTTTTGTTGGTTGAAAGGAACTTTCAGTACCTCGTGACATTTTAATCCAAATAATTACAAAGAATAGTGTCAATAAACTCATAATTGTTGAATAAGCCGCTGAAATCCCCACTTCTCGTTTTTGATAAAACATGTAAAACGTAAACGTACTGAACAAATCAGTTGCTCCTATAACTCCTGCTTCACTCGTACCATATGATAATAATGGATAACCTTTCGTTAGTAGAAAAGCAACATTGAAGCTTCCAAAAGTTTTGATAATTTCTAAGATGATTGCAGGTAAGATAATGGGTTTGATCAGAGGTATGATGATTCTTCTAAGTTTAGTACCTTCCCTAATCTGATCAACTTCTGCTAAATCATCTATCTCTTTAGGAATACTACTTAACCCACCTAAGAACAAAGTTGTAATCAAGGGGATAGAATCCCATACTTCAACAAAACATGCTACAATAAGGGTTGTATATGGTTGTGATATTAGATTAACATTTGTTCCAAAAAGGAAATTAAAGAAAGAAATACCTGCATTTCCATGAATAAACGTTCTCCAAGACAGTATCTTGATGTAAGAAGGTATAGCCCAAGGGAGATAAAGCAACAAATACCACATAACTTTTCGTTTTAATTTATACTGAATCAGGTATGCAATGAAGAATCCTATTACAATTTTTGCAAATATAATTATGATACTCCAAACCATTGTAGTGGTGAAAGCAATAGGTAATTGTGGATTCTCTGATATTTGGGCATAATTCTGTAACCAATTAAATGTTGGAATTTCCCCTCTTTTCAAATTATAAGATGTGAAAGAGAGTACTACACCATAAATTATGGGATAGATTTCCAATACAACAAGAGCAAATAATGCAGGGAAAATAAACAGATAAGCTAGTCTGTTGAAAGGAACATCTTTTCTCGCTAAGAAAGCGAAAAGAATTATGAATATAACAATTATAATTAAAAGTGAAATATAAGTTGATTTTCTTGAATATTGCAATGCTTCCTCAGGACTTTGAAGAGTATCAAATTCCTCTGATTCCCAGGAGAGAATTTCAGAACTTATCAGCACTAGAAAATTATCATCTTCAATTAACACGCTTGAATTAGCAGAGTATATAGAAATAGAATAGGTTGATGATGGCGTAAGTCCAGTTATTTTCACTTGGATGCTCTCACTATCAAGTGGAATCATGTAGAGAGAAAAGTTTGTAGCAACGATTTTCTGAGCAGGGAAAACCGCACCCATTTTGGAGTAGTTTGCCAATGAAAAAACATTGTTATCTACATTAATTGTTTGATTCAAATAAATCATGGACCATGTGAAGCTTTCATTTAGTTGATTATCATATATTTCTATCCTATAGCTGTTATAGGAAGGAGTATAATTCGAAGACCAGTTGAGAAAAATGAATCTATCAAAGATATCTGCAATCTCCGGATCTGTTGATTGAGCTGAGATGAAAGAATTATTCTTGCTATCTGAATTTAATATATTACTCCCAAGTACAGTTAGAAATAAAAAAATCAGAATGATAATCCATCTCTTTTTTGATTTCAAAATGATATCAATCTCCTCCCAAATTTGCATTTATGCCAGCTTGAGCTTCGTTTAGCGTTGTTTCAATATCTTGATGGTCTACTAAAATAAACTGAAGTGCAGCTCTCATGTAAGATGAGTATATGCTATAAACAGGATCCACAGGATAATACTGGCTGAATGATATTTGTTCTATTTGTATCAATAGATTTGGGTCGTTTTGAACAAGGTCAGAATCAATTAGCTTGTTTAATGTTGGAACTTTATACTCGGAAATAATCATTTCTTCTTGGGTATCTTCTGAAGAGAGAAATTTCATTATATCATAACAGATGTCCGGATATTCCGTATCTTTTGACATACCCCAGCCTTTAACTTCAACCATTGGTGTTATTCTCTTTTGAGTGGAGGATATAATTGGAAGAATTTGCACACCATAATTTATCTCTGTTTCTTCTAGAGCAGGGATATACCAACCTCCATAGATCATCATAGCTCCTTTTTTTGTTGTAAAAGCTTGTATAGCAGAATTGCTGCTATCATCATAGTTTACACATCTTTGTACGTACTTTAGATTGTAAATGAATTCCATTGCATTAATTGAAGCTGTATCATTAATGTTTATTGTATCATTTTGGTATAAAGGACCATGATCAAATCCATACTGAAAAGATGGCCACATATAAGGTGAGATTGTAGCCCAAACTAATCCATAAATCTGATTAATAGATCGATCAGTCATACTTACAGCTAAATCCACTAAATCTGTATCTGTCCAATTAGATGTTGGATAAGATAATGCATTCTGGTCAAATAGATCTTTATTATAGAAAAGTAAAATCGAATCAAACCAAAGAGGAAGACCCCAAAGTTCATTCTCATAACTTAAACCTTCTATTGCTGATTCAGCGAAAATAGCTTCATATTGCGGAGTAAGAAAGGGTGTGAGGGGTTGAATATATTCTAATTCTGCTAAATCTCCAAACCAAGATCCTTTACCAAGAAAGATATCTGGGGAGTCTCCTGTTTGAGCAACACTAATGAATTTATCAATCCAACCAGACGATGGTTGCTCCTGTAGATTAATTTGAATGTTCGAATATAGCTCTTCATATTCAGAAATCTGGGATTGGATTACATCAATCCCTTCATAGGTATACCACAGATCTATTACTATCTCTCTTCTTGCACCTTGATAAAAACTGAAGAAGAAAACAGGTACTAATATGCCAAGTACTAATAATGAAACCAAAGTGATTTTAACATACTTGGAAACCATAACTAGCACCACTGCTAAAAGACATCTAAATTAGTCGTATTTATCCTTTTAGCAATAAAAATATCATTTCATTCTTATTTGTTTTTGAAGAAATGTTTGTTCTTTAATAAAACTTATATCAATATTAAATGAGTTTCAATCAATGGGTCTGCAGTACAGAATCCTCCTTTACAGCTTAATGACCTTTCTTGTTATTTCAGGAGTAGGCCTGGGAGTATATTTTGGAATATTCTATGAAGGGAAGAATGGGCAACTAGATGATCAAATAATCCTTACTCTTGAAGGAGGTACATCTACAAAGAATTATACTTTGTCCGAGTTGATGAGTTATCCAAATATTACAGGTTCTGCTGGATATAAAAGATCTACAGGTACCTTAGTTGGACCGAATCTCTACAAAGGAGTCAAGTTAAGTGTTCTCTTTGAAGATATAGGAGGAATAGAGCCTGGTGAGGATTTTGAAGTTATAGCAGACGACGGGTATTCAATTGTTTTAACCGGTGAAATGCTCAATGGGAGACTTCCTTCATATGATAGCGAAACAGGTGAGTACCTGGGAAATGGAGAATTCCATATAATACTTGCATATGAAATCGATGGTGTGATACAAACCGGTGGTTCAGGAGTTTTAAGAATAGTAGCTATCCCAATAGAAGGAGAAGATTATTTTACTGATGGTTCTCTCTGGGTTAAACAAGTTGTGATTATAGAACTAATTACAGATATCTCGTGGCCAGTTTATCTTTATGGAATTACAAATGACAGCATAGATAGACAAACCTATGAAGCGTTCATGAACATCGATGATTCTACACTTCGATTAGTTTATCAGCTTCAAGAGGGAATTAAAACTAACACATATGAGGGAATTGCTCTATGGAGAATAATTTCTCTTTTTGATGGGACATCAGAATCGGGTATATCGAGTTTCAATGATTCCTTAGCTATCTCTGGCTATGATGTGGTTTTGAAAAACTTCTTTTCAGAAACTCTTGTTCTAAGAAGTGAAGATATAGCTAGAAATGATAGTTATATCCTAGCTGCACGAAGAAATTCAGTATTTCTAAAGGGGATTGAAGGTCCTCTGATGTTGGTTGGACCGAGTGTATCATTTTCCCAAATGATTGCAGGGATAAGAGAGATTCATATAGTATTAGACTAACGTCCACACTCTCTTTTCCTACAACAAAGATAATCCCTCTCTTTCAGAATTCTGTTTCAATAAAAAAAGTCTTAAAACGAGAAGTTACGATATGTGTATCTTAAAAAATACTTGATAATTTAAATATCTAAATATAAATCTAAAAATAAGTGAGAGAGTTAAATGACTGAAAACATCGTTGATCACATCACTGGAGAATTTTATGATCCAGTCATGGACAAATATAGCAAAAAAAGTCATTTAAAATGGGTTTTAAGTCATGTTTTAGCGCACAAAAAAATGATAACAATATTCTTCGTTTTTGCAACGATAAGTGCAGCAATTGGAGCTATAACCCCCTTGCTTTTGGGAGATTTAATTAATGAAATATTAGCTACTTCAGGAACATGGGAAAGAATTACAAATCTAGCCTTTATTATTCTCATCTTATCAATTGTTAGCGGAGTAGCTAGTTTTGCTTCAGGTTTGATTATAGAAGTAACATCACAGAGAGTAGAACGCGATATCCGAGATGAATACTATGCATCAATGCTTTCTAAATCAATGACATTTCATGATGAGGTGAAAGCAGGTGATGTTATGGCTAGAGCTACATTTGATACTCGAATGGTAAATTTCTTTGTTAATCCAGTTATACATTTGCTTTATGCAGCTGTTTTTGGTGTTCTATTTGCTGTAATCACAATGATTATAATTTCCCCCTATTGGCACCGTCTTCCTGTTCTTCTTCTTATTCCTATTGCGATCTCTATTCCAATCTTTTTCTTCGCTCGTAGGTTCTATAAGTCCGTGGGCCCTATATCAATGCAGATTCAGCAATCCTATGCGAATCTCTCCTCCTATCTACAGGAAAAATTATTGGGAATAAGTGTTATCAAAACATTTGCTAGAGAACCTTTTGAAAGAACAACATTCAGAGAAAGGAATGATACACTTTCTGAGGAGATTATCACAAGAGGAAAATTAAGATCAAAATATTATCCAGCATTACTAGTTGGATTGGGAGTTGGAATGTCTATTGTTTGGGGAAGTTTACTCATAGACTGGGGAATAGGTAATCCGGTTACAACAGTATTATGGGGTCAGAACGTCTTGCTTTCTGGTGGAGTAACTATTTCAGGTTTTGGAATAGGTGAATTAATCACATATTCCTTGTTAGCAGGTAATCTGTTCTTCCCTATTTGGGTTATGTCATGGATGCTTGTACTTATTCAAATGGGATTTGCAGGAGCCGATAGAATAGTCAATATTTTAACAAAGGAAACTATTATTCCTGCTCCCGAAAAACCTATTGTTCTAGAATCTATTGAAGGTGGAGTTGAATTTGATAATGTTGCATTTTCTTATGATGAGAAAGTGATGGTTTTAAAGAATATAACTTTCAATATTCCTGCAGGCAGTAGAGTAGCAATAGTTGGACCTGCAGGATGCGGAAAAACAACTGTGATGAAGCTATTAACACGGTTGTATGATGTCTATTCAGGGACTGTTCTTGTTGATGGAGTTGATATCAGAAAGCTATCGTTTGATACAATTCGAAGAAATATAGGTGTTATCGAACAAGATATTGTATTATTCTCAGCAACAATAAAAGAGAATATTTCTTATGGTCAACCTGATGCAACTGAAGAAGAAATATTTGAAGCAGCAAAAATGGCCCAAGCAGATGAATTCATTGTTAAATTTGATAAAGGTTATGACACAATAGTGGGAGAAAGAGGAACAACTCTAAGCGGAGGACAGAAGCAAAGAATTGCTATTGCGAGAATGCTTCTGGCAAATCCGAAGATACTGATATTTGATGATGCAAGTTCCGCAGTTGACTCAGAAACTGAGGACAAAATAAATACTGCAATCAACAGAGTATTGAAAGATCGAACAAGTTTCATAATTACTCATAGATTGTCAACAATAAGACATTCAGATATTATTATTGTTCTAAAAAATGGTGAAGTGAAAGCAATCGGTTCTCATGATGAGCTTTTAACTGAATCAGTAGATTATTGGAGAGTCTTTGCAAGATTTTCAGAAATAAGAAAATTGATGCCAGAGCAGATGATGTCAGAATTATATACAGGAGAATGAAGAAATGGGTTTCATACAAGAATTACCTGATGAGAAATATGACAGAAAATATGGTGATATTTATCTCTTCAAAAGATTGTTTGGGTATATTGCGAAACATGATATGAAAACCTTCATTACAGTTTTATTGTGGATGGTTCTTCAAACAGGATCTACAATACTAATCCCTTATTTCATAAAATTAGTAATTACAGGAGTTCAAGATGGAAATTTTGATGCAATCTTCTATGTAGAAACTTGTGCTGTAGTACTACTTTACGCTACTTTCTGGTTCGCTCAATATCGAGCATTATACAAGAGTTCAATTCTTACTGGAGAGATGTTAAGAAGAGTAAGGAAGGATAGTTTTGAGACTTTGCTTCGAAACGATATGGCATTCTATGATGAAAACAAAAGTGGAAAATTAGTCAGTAGAGTAACAAGTGACTCTGATACTATCTCACAGATGGTTCAATTAACTACTTCGTTTCTGATTAACATTTTAGTAATGATAGTGGTTTTAATTTTGCTTTTTGTAACAAATCTTACACTGGCTTTAATTACTTTAGCAGTTGTTCCAGTTCTTTTTGGACTAGGAATTGGGATTAGATTATTTTCAAGAAGAACATCCAAAAACTGGAGAAAAACTATAGCAATCCTGAATGCTAATGTAGCTGAATCAATATCTGGGATAGAAGTTACAAAGAGTTTCAATCAAGAAAGAGAAGCATTTAAGAGATTCAAGGGAATTAATCTTAGAAACTATAAAGCTGCTTATGTAAGAGCTTGGGGAATGAGTATTTTCTTCCCAATTATTGAAACTTTATTTGGGGTAGGTTCTTTCCTTGTTCTTTTTTATGGAGGAAGGATGGCATTTCAATTTGGAACCATAGATGTAGCAACTTTGTATTTCTTTATTCTGATGCTAAATAGGTTCTTTATGCCTTTACTAGAAATTACTAGATTCTTCAATCAATTCGAAGCGGGATTAGCAGCTGTTGAAAGGATTTTCAGCTTAATGGATAGCAAACCACATGTAGTAGAAGATCCCAATCCATTAGAAGTTGGAGCGTTGAAAGGAGCAATTGATTTCAAAGGTATGACATTTTATTATAATCCTACAGAACCTCTCTATAAGAATTTCTCGCTTAATATACCAGCAGGACAAACAGTTGCATTTGTTGGAAGAACAGGAGCAGGAAAGAGTACTTTGGTTTCACTTCTAGCACGTTTTTACGATGTTGTTGAAGGTGGAATTAATGTTGATGGTTCCGACATTCGAAAATATGGTCTACAAGAATATCGAGATCAGATAGGTATCGTTCTTCAAGATAACATTCTATTCAGCGGATCAATAGAAGAAAACATCAGATATGGTAAGTTAGATGCAACAAGGGAGGAAATAGAAATTGCTGCAAAAAGTGTTTATGCTTGGGAATTTATTCAAACTTTACCAGATGGATTGGATACAGAAGTTGGTGAAAAAGGAACAAAATTGTCTGCTGGTCAAAAACAACTAGTTGCATTTGCTAGAGCATTGTTATCTGATCCTCGAATATTGATTCTTGATGAGGCAACTGCGGCAATAGATGCTTATACTGAATCACTAATTCAAGAAGCATTAAAGGTTCTACTAAAAGGAAGGACAGCGATTATAATAGCACATAGATTAACTACAGTTGAAAATGCAGATAGAATTGTTGTAATTGATGATGCGCATATCGTTGAGGAAGGGAATCATGAAAAGTTGATGAAGAATAAAGGAACATATTGGCAACTTTATGATATGTACTTCAGACACCAATCCTTAGAATACGTTGAACAAGCAGCTAAATTGGGTTAATGCAACTTTAACTTTATTGACTACTTCTTTTTCCAATTTTGTTTTGCTCTTTTCAGGAAGTAGATTGCCTCTTCTTCATGTTCCTTCAGTGTTCTTAAGATACTTGCTCCCTTCTCACATAGTTCCTCTTTAAGAATTCCATCGTAAGTTTTTGGAAAGATATTTGTTAATTTTTCATAATTTTCTACAACAATTTTGTATTCATCAGCTGCTTTCTGAAGGGGAATAGATTGTGCAAATCCTGAAAATTTCTTACTTACTTTTTCAAGGTAATTCACAACACTTCTCCTCCCTTGAAAATACGAATCTATCATATATGCATTCGCAAAGTATTCAGTTCCTTCATCCTCTATTTCTTCTAAAATATTAATCCATTCATCATATGCTGAAACACCAGTAATGTAACCTTCCCTTCCAAGATTCTTATTTTCTGCAATATAGATAGCTCGTTCTATTGATTCCTTGTAATCTTTATCTGAAATATCTTCACTTGTAGCTTTATCAAACATTATTAAATGAACAGAACCATCGGAATCTAATTTATCATATGGAAATTGATTTTGCAGTTCTTCGCTCAAATCAGCATATGTGCTTACAATATAATTGTTATTTCTGTAACCTCTAACAATACAAAACTCAGGAACTGGTATTCCCCATAAGACAACAGGTTTATCTTTGTCTATCTCTTTCTTTATCTTATCAAATATCTTCAAGGCTCTAAGATCATCTCTTATTGAAAGTGGTTGATTATGCTCGTGATCAGAAGGCAAGGATTCTTCTTCAATATATGATTTCACTTTCCACCCGAATTTTCGTATTAAACTAGCGAAGGTACTCCAAAGTGTATGACCTGTTGGAGACCCTAACCATAATCTCTCTTTGGCAATGGATAGAAGAAATCCATAACCAGTAAAACCAGCTAAATCATCAGTTGTTACTTTGCTTCCTAGGGATTGAAGTGCTCCTGTAACTGCTCCAATATATGTAATTGAATGATCTTGGTAAGTAGGATCATTGGTAACAACTTTTTCTTCTTGTATACGTTCAGAACTTAGACTATATGCATAATAGAATCTTTCTTGCAGCTGTTTTGCCTTTTCTTGAGCTCTTAAACCAGATGACATGTACAAGTTCAAGTTGTTTCTTAAAATTTCCACTCCATCATCTGTTATCTCATACTCTCCTCTAGATATTCTTTTGATCAGATTGGCATTTAGTAGTAAATTAATGTGATGAGCTAAAGCTGTTTTACCCAATTCAGTCTTTTCTTCTATTATTGAGAGTAATTTTGGTCCATCAAGGAGTAAAGCTAAGATGTATATCCTTTTTTTATTTCCAACACTATTCATTAGTTCAGAAAAACCATCCAGACTGCTTAGCACTTTATCCTGTATTTTGCTAGGACTACTTCTTCTACTCATTTCCAGTAAATATCTCTACTAAAACAGTTAAAAACATAGTGGCAGACTGGAATTTCTATTATTATGTCCGTCTTTACAATTTATCCTTTTCATCAATAAGCTATTGTTAAGATGCATTATTTTTCTTTGGAGAAATAACTGAAACAGAGTCTTTGTTTAAAAGTTTCCATATCCTGTAGAAATCAATAATTAAGAATAGTCCAACCAACACTATCAAAGCTGATTCAAAGATACCATTGAAAACAAAAATCAGATTAGTCATAATATCATCTTGAGCAAGTGTTGCGATTCCCCCTATTATTGAAGTCAACAAATAGAAAATTCCATAGAATAAGTAAATAAAACTAGCAACTTTTATTTTAAAAGATAATCTGATTTTACTGAACATTTTGCTTAAGAAATAGAATCCAAAAACTCGTGAAACAACCAGTAATACCATAGATAAGATTGAAACCAATGGCCATCCAGCTAATAGAAGATCCAATAGTACAGCACCTGCATATAATAATAGCCACAAACTAGTATGGTTACCATTTTTTCTAATATGATTAGTAAAAGCTAAATTAACCAGTTTTTTTATGCCTATTGAGATGGGTACTAGTGCTAGAACTGTAAAACCAAACAGAAGGTAACCTATTACTGGTTCCTGTTGAGACCAACCTTTGAAATATTCATCCGAGAAATTAAGAAAGCCTGCTACTATGAAAATAATGCTTCCCAAAATTATTACTAGAATGTGTTTATTCACGGAATTAGTTTTCAGTTTCTGTACAAAGCTGCTAAAATTGGTTGCCGGTATTTTTCTAGTAGCTTGATCTGTTTGTACCATAGCTCAAACCGCGATTTAAGTACTTATAAATAATTCTAACAAGAATGGATGTTAAGCCTAAAAATATTGAATAAAAAACAGTTGATTTTTATCTGAAAAGATACATGAAACGTTCCATAAAATAAAGAAAAACATGATTAAAGTAACCACTAAAATAAAGATCATTTGCATGACCAGCAAATGGCATATACAAAATTGCGAAATTAGTATTACCTTTATTCGCGTAGTATTGCCCAAGATTCTCAGAAACCCTAGGTAATACTAATCCATCTTGTGTTCCCTGAAATACCAAACATGGTGGACTATCGGCTTCTACCAATAGAGCAGGATTAAGATATGGATCAACTAAGTTATAGATATTATTTGCTGGATAAAACGGTATTATACCCTTAACTGTGATATTCGGACTTATAATATTGCCATATGCTGAACTAGAAGCACCTAAACCAGCTGCACATGCTAAATGTCCTCCAGACGAACCACCAGAAACAAAGACTGAATCCAAATTAGCATCGAATAAATTCGCATTTTGAGAAAGATAGTACGTAAAATTACCAATATGACGTATCATGTCATGTTTAATGAAATTACCTTTAACATATTCAGGAGTAAAAGGATTTGACTTTCCTGAATTAGATAATCCGTATTGAATATCAAAGACAATATATCCTTGTGATGCAAAGTATTTGTTCATCTGCAACATATTGGTTAGTCCTTTATCTCCAAACCCCCAACCACCCCCATGTATTCTAATAAGAATTGAATTATTCCCAGGTAAATCCTCTCCATCATTAAGTGGAAGATAAGCATCAAAATAGAGAAGTATGTCTTTATCAACAGGAATAGAACTTTCTGAACCGTTGAAGTATAAAATATCCTTCATAATAGTACATTCTTTTGGTCTATACCCTAGAAAATAAAGAGGTAAGAAATAAGAAGGTGAATTCAGTAAATATCTTTCAGCTTCAGAATCAATATAAGCTGACCAATCTCCTCCAAAAGCAGGATTAAATGCATTATCAAAATTTCTTTCTGCATTATTAATTGAAAACGGTGTTGCTAAATAGGGGAAGAAGCAGATAGACATAAACAAAAGACCTGCAATAACTAATGGATAGAAGAATCCAGTATCTTTAACCCAACCTATTTTTACTAATATAATAGTAGAACTGATAACTGTAAATGCCCAAGTTATACCAAATTGAGCTACTCCAATCCCAAAAAATCCTAAAGCTCTAATTTGGACACTAGCAAGAATTGAGATAGATGAGAAAAACCCAATTCCTAAACCTACTAATGAAAAAACAGTTAGTATCAATTTGACAACCTCTCTCCTTCTTCTATTTAAAGGAGAAATCATTAGAGATACAGTTTCCTTTTCTAGCCAGATCTTCTCATCCTTTGTATAGAATACAATTTTAGCAGAGTAAAAAAGACCAAAAGAAATCAGACCAAAGAATCCAAATATGACCATAAAATCATATCCCAATTTAGAGACTGTTGTATTGGAATAAGTCAGCGATAAAAGAAGATTACCAAAGTTCATAAGAAGAACAGCAACTGTAGAAAATGAAAGATAGATGTATCCAAGAATATTTAGCAAATTACCCTTCTTTGACTTTTTGTTAATTTTTTCTCCCGAATAGAATACAAGAAAGAAATTTAGAGCAAATGTGATAATAAGAATAACCCCAAAAATATTCCATAAAAGAGTATAAGTGGCTAGTACATAATATAAGATTCCAAAAATAAAAGAAAGAGTATTGAAACCTATTGAAGTGTAACCAGAAATCCTTGTTATTAAGATATTGTTGAGTTTCATTTATATCATCAAGTCTGACAAATATGTTTACAGCTTCAATCAATACTAAGAAATAAGGGTTCAAAGGAAATCTGAAAACCTAGTTCAATTTCTTTTCGATTTCCAGCACTTTCTCTTCTAATTCATTGTAAGCAGTAATTAGTTCATCTAATTTCTGTACTATGAAATTAATATACAAACCTACACCTTCTAGAGTTGCAGATGAAAGGTCTGTTAGTTCATATTGATCTTCGCGAAATCCTCCAACTGGCATTTTATCACGCTCAATAATGATTATGGTTTTAGGATATAAAAGTCTATAAGGTAAAAATTGACTATTTTGATAAGAATAGCTTCTGACTATTTTCCCAGTAGATCTTTTTCAAAATATCCAGAGGTAAATCAAGACCATTGATTATTGTTTTATTATCATTTTCTAAATCAGGAATTGGGAGTGGAAGATCTTCAACATTTGTTTCAAATAATGCTTGAAAACTAAGAAAGCGATTAATGTAATAACCTGGTAGAGGTTCTCTGTCGGTTCTACCTGCAACAAAATCTGTTCCGAATAAAATTCGATTTTTGTGTTTTTTAAAGAAATCAATCACTTCTTCTCTTTTGTAAGCGAATTCTCTGACCATCCATTTGGCAGAGCCAGTATCAACATAGAGGTTCGGGTAATTATCTAGCCATGAATCTAAGTGTTTGAGATTTTCTGGTTGAGAAGCCATGTGAGCACCTATAATTTTTAGTTTAGGATACTTCTCTAATGTATTTTTCAATGCATTAATGTGACCCTCTTTGGTACCAAATTTGCTTGAAGGTTGGTAATTCTTCTCATAGAGTAGATCTGGATCACTTACATGAAGTAGCAAAGTAAATCTAAGATCCTCTAATCTTTCAAAAATTGGTTCCAACTTGGGATCATTCAGATGAACATCTTGTGTTCGGAATTTGATCTTTATTTCTTCTGATTTGAAGTAGTTTACCCATCTCGGTGAGAACCAAAGTTTTCCCAATGTAAAACCTTGCTCATAAGCTTTATCTAGGATATCTAGAGAACCTTTAATGTCTCCTTGTAGAGCTTCACGAATAGATAAAAATGTAGCATATACAAAAAGATCAGGAAATTCTTTTTCAATCTCCCTTTTGACTTCATTGTCTCTTACTATCCCAAAGATTTTCTTAACATTAAATTTCTCTTCATATTTCACCATAGTTTTTACGTCTTTCACTTTCCCTAAATGTGTGTGAGAATCAAAAACGGGTCCAGTATACTTTCTTTTCATAGTTTTGAAATAGGAATGCATATTGTTATCAATGTATTCATGATCCATTATAGGGTCTCCATCCATTAAAAAACGAAACTCTTTATCATTTTTTTGATAGAACAAATCATGGAATTATTTCTTCTCAGGAAAATATTTGCTCAATTCCCAAATTGGTGGAACTATCTCTAAATCAGTAAGAACATCATAGAAAGAATATGCACCCCATCGATTTATAACTAGTCCGTCTTCATTTATTTCTAAGATTGCCATTCCTTCAATTTCCACTTCTTTGTTTGTTGGCTCAAAACCCCAAGCATTTCCACCATGCTTTGCTTTTGCTTTATAATAAACCCAGACTTTGGTTTCAGTAGCTGTAGTATCTATTATCGTATATTCTAAATCATGAAATGCTGAACGAAAATAGTTGATTTCATGAATAACTTGTTCTGGACCTTTTTTTGAAATATGAACCCATTCAGGATCATAATCAGGATGTATAAGCTTATGAGCTAATTCAACATCCGGTTTACTCCACATTTCTTCAAACCATAAGCGACCAATTTCTAAGTTTCTTTCAATAGTCATTATGTAATATCCGTATAACCATTGAAATAATTTTCTAAGGTAGAATTCAGATGACAATGCTAAAAAGTTTTTTTTGAGCTTCTGTTGTTCTACATCTCAATTCACTAATATTCACTTTTCTGATTTCTTCTACTGATTTTTCCATTCTAATTATTTCCATTCTCTGAGAAATAGAGGTTGTATCTTTTTCTAGTTTCAATAATTCTATTGATTGAGATGTTATTTTCTGTTGTTCTTTTAAAATCTTGAGAGCTAATCTCTTAAATCCCTTATATTCAGCAATCTTAAGTGCTTCTGCTAATTTATTGCGTGCATTATCCAAATCTAATAAAAGTAAATTAACTTGTGATTCTAAGATTAATGTCTCAATAGTGTAAATAGGAGAACCAAATTCCATTGTGAGTTCATACAGTTTAATAACACATCTATGCAGCTTATCTAATTTTTCACCGTTATCGCCAGTTATTAGACCTAAAATGAGAACTTCGCAAAGTGTAATTAAGGCATTTATCTGTGATTCGAGATGTGCTTCTTCTTCTAAATGCTCATCTAGAAGAAATTCAGCTTTTATTCTTTCACTTTTCTCAGTGCTTAGCTTTAGAATCTTAGCTTCTGTAAGTCGACATAATTGTTTGAGACGTTTACTCCCCATTTCTTCCTTTATCTCTAGCATGTCTTGCTGATATCTACTTGCTGATTCAATATTATTTATTTCAGTCATATAATGTATCAATGATTCCAAAGTATATGCAAATGCAATTTTATTTCCTCTTTCCTTCCATATCTCTAAGCTTTGTTTCTGTAATGCAATTGCTTGTTCTATATGACCTTGACGCCATAGAATTGA
>Ga0255055_10001208_pt1 | contig 19321 bp, 14 predicted proteins | sample JV7_2_27_MG_FD_188633 | JGI IMG/M metagenome (GOLD analysis project Ga0255055, IMG submission 188633) | Seawater microbial communities from Jervis Inlet, British Columbia, Canada - JV7_2_27 | ecosystem: Environmental > Aquatic > Marine > Inlet | place: Canada: British Columbia | collected...
GTACGGGGAATCAAGCTGTTCGGTCTCGAAGGGTTCGTCACCGCCACGCCGGCGATTCAGCTGACAGGGGTGAACGACGAAGCCGACCTTCAGGCGCGTCTCATCTTTGGCTTGGAGTTCTGAGTAACGGACACGGGCCGGGACTTCGACGTCAGGAACATCCTCCTTCACGCGGCGGCAGGAACACTCCCCGCCCGCGGCAACGGTACACTCGATTGGCAGAGATCAGGCTATCTGGCATGCTCTTTGCTGTACCTGGAACACGAGGGGGACCCATGCGGACTCTCAAAACGGCACGCGACCGTTGGAAAAAACTCGAGCTCACCAAAAGGTTTTCGATCGTGGCCTCGGTCTGTGTGCTTGCCTGCGCTCTTGTGTTCGGGTGGCTGTTGAAAAACACGGCCTACAGGTTGGCGCAAGACGGGGAGAACGATCTGACCGCGGCGGTCGTCCGCCACCAGCTCTCGGGACGACTCTCGAATGATGTTTTCCGAACCGGCCAGCCGATTCAGGACCCAGGACTCGGGGGAAAGCTGCTTGCTGCACTGTCTCTGGAGGATGTCTTCCGCATCAAGCTTTACGGCACAGACGGCCAGATCGTCTGGTCGGACGAGGCCGAGTTGCTGGGGCGTCGCTTCACGGACAACACCTTCCTGGACAGGGCCTTGCACGGCGAGGTCGTGAGCGTCATCGAGACCCCGCACCGCACCGAGCACGTCTTCGAGCGCGACACCCATGACCTTGTCATGGAGGTGTACGTACCGATCTTCGACGAGGGCTCGGTGGTTGGAGTGGCCGAGATCTACCGGCACCCCGAGAGGTTCTTTCGTCAAACCAGGAACTCCGCGATATGGCTCTGGTCAGCCTCCCTGATCGGCGGCGCCCTGCTCTGGGTCGCCATGGTCGGCGTCGTCCGTCGGATCAGCAACCATCAACGAAGGCTCGAGATGCAACTCCGCCAATATGCCGAAGATCTGGGCCGAGAGAAGGCGACGCTCGAAGGGATCGTCAACGCCGTCGGCGCCGGGCTGGTGTTGGTGGATCAGGAGGGACGCATTCGGTGGGCGAACCAAAAGGCCGGTCTCTGGTTCGGCCAAGGCGGGCCGCTCATCGGCGCCAGCTCCCATCTTTTGCTGTGTCAACAGGAGGCGCCGTGTGAGGAGTGTCCGCTCGGCTCGTCTCCCGCATCGGAGTTCCCCGTGCGGTGTGAGCGCCGCCTGCCAGGGCCCAACGACAACGACCGGCTCTTCGAGGTCATCACGACGCCACAGCACGCCACCGACGACGACGAAGAGCAGTATCTGCAGCTGATCCTGGATGTCACGGAGAGTAGAGAGATGGAGGCTCAACTCCAGCAGGCGACGAAAGTGGCCCTGATCGGGCAGCTGGCCGCGGGCATCGCCCATCACATCAACAACCCGGCGGGCATCCTCCTCACCACCATCACGCACCATCTGGGCATCAAGGAGACGTACCCGTCCGGCCTCATGCGTGATCTGGAGATGATGGAGCGGCAGTGCCGGAGAATCGACCACTCGGTGCGAAGCCTCCTCAGCTTCGCCAGAACCTCGGACGACGTCCGCGTCGAGGTGGACCTACGGAAGATCATCGGCGAGGCGGTTCTGCTCGGACGACCACGTGCCGACCAAGCCATGATTGAAGTGGAGACCCGGTTCGATGGCGGTCCGTCGACCACGGTGGGTGATCCGAACGAGCTCATGCAGGTGGTCCTGACCCTGATCAACAACGCGGTCGATGCCATGCCGGACGGGGGCAAGTTGGAGCTCGACCTCCGCTCCATACCTGCGGAGCAGAGTCAGGACGCCGACGGGCCGATCCTTCTGCTGACAGTCAGCGACACCGGGAAGGGTATCGCCGCGACCGCCGATCGCATCTTCGAGCCCTTCTTCACCACCAAAGATATCGGTAGCGGCACCGGTCTCGGCCTCGCGGTTGCGAAGAGAATCGTCGAATCAGCCGGCGGTCTCATCCGCGCACGGAGCGGCGTGGAGGCCGGCGCCGTCTTCGAGGTCGTCCTGCCCGGGGCCGGGGTTTCGGCATGAACATCGAGGCGCTGCCCGAGGTCCGGGTACTCGTTGTCGACGACGAGACGGACATGTTGACCATCTGCAGCGAGGTGCTGCGATCCGGCCTGGAGTCGTCCGACGGCGAGCTTTCCGTGGAGACCGCCGGCACGGCGGCCAGGGCACGCCAGGTCCTGATTCGTGACAATCTCGACCTGATCATTCTCGACGTAAAGATGCCCGGTGTGTCAGGTCTCGAGCTGATGCACTTCGCACTCGAGCACGCCCACGGTGCCAATGTGGTGCTGATCACCGCCTATCCCAGCTATGGCGATGCGGTCACGGCGACCAAGGAAGGGGCCTTCGACTACATCACCAAGCCGTTCACGGCCGGCCAGCTTCTCGACGTTGTGCGCAGAGCGCTGGAGGACACGCGGCAGCGGAGCGCCACTCAGCGGGCGATGGAGCACGTGGGACTCGGAGCGCCGGCGAACGCGCTGCTAGGAACGAGCACGGAAATACAGGAACTCCGCCGGTTGATCGACAGGATCGCGCAGCTGCGGGAGAACGTTCTCCTGCTCGGCGAAACCGGCACGGGGAAAGGGCTCGTCGCCCGCGTCATCCACGGGTCCGGCCCCTTCAAACAACGCCCCATGGTCACCTTCGATTGCGGTGCTATTCCCGACTCACTGGTGGAAAGCGAGCTCTTCGGCCACGAAAAGGGTGCGTTCACGGGCGCAGACAGGAGCCGGAGGGGGCTTCTGGAACTGGCCGGAGACGGCACGCTGTTCCTCGACGAGGTGTCGGAGCTCCCGATGACAATTCAGTCGCGGCTTCTGCGCGCCCTGCAGGAAAGAGAGTTCAGGCGGGTCGGCGGCGCTGAGGTCAAACGCGTGGCAGCCAGGGTGATCGCAGCGTCGAACCGGGACCTCCAGAATGAGGTTCAGGAGGGACGGTTCCGGCAGGACCTGTTCTTCCGTTTGAACGTCATCCCGGTTTCCCTCCACCCTCTTCGCGAACACCCGGAGGACATCGGGCTCCTTGCCGACACCTTCCTGATCCGGTTCCGCGAACAGAACCCCGGGAGCGAAGCCCGACGCATTTCCCCTGACGCGACGGAGGTGCTGGTTCGCTATCGGTGGCCGGGCAACGTTCGTGAGCTGGAGAACGTCATTCGGCGTTCGTGCGCCCTCTGTCAGGCCGAGATCATCCGCGTGGAGAATCTGCCCGACGAGATCGTAGCCGCTGTCTCGACGGGCGAAGCTCCGGCCTCGAACGGCTTCTTCGGCGCCAGGGACCTGTGGCTGTCCCACTTCGAGGAGCGCTACTTCCGGGACCTGCTCGAGCAGACCTCCGGCAACGTGGTCGAGGCGGCTCGAGCCTCGGGGGTGCCGCGAGCGACTCTGTACCGCTATCTGCGGCGCCACCGTCTCGACCCCGCCCAGTTCCGTGTCCCACCCTCGAAACAGTGTGTCGCGGGTGAGACAGATGGCGAAAAGCCGCGCGAGTAGCCTCCCGACCATCCGGCGCACCTGCCGACGCACGAGAACGCTGTCTCATCGAGGAAACATTCCGCCGCCCAGCCCTCGGCAAGTGCCGCGCGAATCAAGGTCGGGCGTTTTCCGCTCCAGACGGATGCTTCTGACGAACCCAACGGCACCTCGCCGTCGCCGCGAAATGCTTGGATATCTTGAAGATACAACACGCTGGGTTCCCCAAGGGGAGACCTCCCGAGCCGTCACCTCCCTCCGCTCTCGCTTCGAACGGTAGAAGAAACGCGATCGCGCCTGAGCAGTCGTGGAGCGACAGCCATGCCATGGCACGGCTCTTGCGGGTATCTCGGCCGCGATCTTGAAGTTGCTCGTGGTGAAACGAAAACGAGGAGGGTATTAGAAAGGGGGATGCGATGAGAAAAGCGGTTCTTGGAGTGATCGTGTTCGGTGTGTTGGTGACCTTCGCCGCGCGAGAGGCCTCGGCCATACCTCCATTCGCTCGAAAGTACGGGACAAGCTGCAGCACGTGTCACGTGGCCATACCGAAGCTCAACGCGTACGGTGACGCCTTCCGGCGCAATGGCTACGCTCTGCCCGCGGCCGACAAGGCCTTTATCAAGGAGAAGCCTGTGGCCCTCGGCGCCAAGGCGTGGGAGCAGCTGTGGCCCAACGCGATCTGGCCTGGTGAGATCACCGGCAGCGTTCCGTTCGGCGCCTACATGCACCAACGTATGGTGGTGCAGTTCAGCGAGACCGACTACAAGGACACCCTGATTTTCGACGCACCCCACGAGCTCGAGTTGCTGATGGGCGCGAACTTGGCCAACATCAGCTTCTTCGGCGAGTGGATCTTCTACGAGAAGGAGAAGAACGCGGCGGGTCTCAAAAGACTGTTCATTCAGTTCAACGACGTTCTCGGCAAGCACGGCCTCGGCGAAAACACGCTGAACATCAAGCTTGGGAGGATCGAGGTCGGGACCATGGGCGGTTACAAGGACGGGACCAGGCGCCTGACCATGGAGCACCCTATCACCGGAGACCTGCGCGCCCTCGAGAACACCGGGCTTGCCGGATGGGACGCCGGCTATCGGTGGCGGATGCGCGATCAGCAGGCTGGTTTGGAGTTCAACGGCATCCTCGGCCACTACTTCGAGTACGCAGTCGGGGTGGTCAACGGTGAGGGATCCACCGTTTCGGAGGCCAAGGGCAGCAACTCCACCAACAAGGATTCGTTCGCTCGAATCGCGTACAAGTTCGGCGGGATGGGGCTCGACGGCCACGGAACCGGAGAAGGGCTGAACGAGACCGAAAACTGGCGCGACGACTCGTTCACCATCGGCCTCTACACGTACCGTGGGACGACGCTCAAAGCCGGAACGAGCCCGAGCCCATCCACGGAAAATGAATTCGACCGTGTCGGCATCGATCTGCGGTGGCAGGCCGGGGCCTTCGATCTGCTGGCCGGGTACCTCGCTGGCAGCGATGGCCTGGACGGCACGACCGGCAGCGACGACGTGGACAGCACTGCCTGGTTCATCGAGCCCACCTATCGGTTCATGCCCTGGCTCATCGGGCTCATCCGGTTCGAGCAGTACAGCGTCGATTGTGCGGGAGGCGGCTACGACTCGGTAACCGCCGCGTGCGCGCCCGGCGGCACGGGGATTCTCAAGGAAGGCACGCGGATCAACCCACATCTGCTGATCCTCCTCCGCCCCAACATCCGATTCGGTGTGGAGTACCTGTACGAGGATCGAGACTGGTGGAAGGGCCATCAGCCCAGTCCCGGTACGGACGACGCCAAGAGCTCCAAGTGGGTGAAGTTCAACTTCCAACTGGTCTTCTAGCGAGGAGACCCGGAGAGAAGAAAGGAGGCGAACCATGCGCATCGTTGGAGCGATTGTCGTGATCGCGCTGGTGGCGTTGACCGCTTCGCTCGCGCTGGCCATGCCGGACGTCGAGTGCCCGATCCGCGAGAAACCCCAGCAACCTGTGGTGAACCAGGACGAGGTCACACCGCATGACCAGGATGACGGCACCGAGGGTGGCGCGACCACCCAGGCCCTGAGCGGCGCCAACCAAACTACGGCGGAGCCGGTCGATCTCGAGCGGCTGAAGGCAGAGATCAAGCAGGAGCTCCTGGCCGAGCTGGCCTCGGAACGCGAAGGGGAGCGACCTGCACGGGCGACGTCTACCGCGGCCGGCACGATCCTGCGGCGTGGCGAGCCGCTAGGCGGGTGCAAAGTGCGAGCCGTGAGGCTCGAGGCGGCCGGGATGTTCGGTGGCGTCCGGATGGTGGATGAAGGCCATACGGTGACCGGGAGCGACGGGAGCTTCAGGTTCGACTCCCTGCCCCCCGGACCCTACAAGCTGTCCTGGGCGCCGCCGGGCGGCACCCACTGGATACGACGGCTGCAGATGGAGCCGGACTTCGTGGTGGAGCTCGGCCGGGAATCCGTGATCGAACCTCTCGAGGTCGGCGTGAGCACGTTGAATTGAACCACGAACCCGATATGGAGACGGAAATGAATGGCTACTGCAAGCTTCTGACTCTTGCCGTCGTTACTCTCGCTGTGGCGGCGGCACCTGTATGGGCCGGCAGCATCGAGGGGAAGGTCATGTGCGGCGCAATCTGCGGCAACCTTGTGATCTATGTGGAGGGCGTCCCCGGCGAGTGGTCCGGGGTAGGCGAGGTCGCCATCCTCGACCAGGTGAAGAAGACCTATGTTCCGCACGTGCAGGCCATCTTGCCGGGCACGGCGGTGCGCCTGAAAAACAGTGACCCCGAGCTGCACAACGTACACGCGTATCGGGGAAAGGAGACCGTGTTCAACGTCGCCATGGTCCCCGGGCTCAGCTTCGACATGAAGCGGTTCAAGGAGCCCGGTACGTACGTCGTGCTCTGCGACATCCACACTGAGATGTCGGCCTACATCGTCGTGCTTGACAACCCGTTCTTCACCCAGCCCGACGGTTCCGGCAGCTGGGCGATCCACGACCTCCCCCCGGGGACCTACAATGTCGTGAAGTACGACCCCGAGGAGAGAGACGTGGTCGAGCGCCAGGTCGTTGTCGGTGAAGGATCCGTCGAGGTGGTCTTCTAGGAGGCGCTGTCCCGTCACTCGATGCGAGGCGGTCACGACGTTGGACATCGTAGGCCATCCAGGGTCGCGCCGTCGGCGCAGCGACGGCCGGCACGTGTACGACCGCTCGGAATTCCGGTGAGTGCCGGGCCGGTGTCGCCACTTGATGGAGTTGGGGGTCTGGGATGATGGCACAGCAAAACCAAGGCGGTGAGAAGACGACCCTCTGGCATCGCCGGGAGTTGTCCTCGATCGCGGGATGGGTCGGGGTGCTGGGGGCGTTCGGGTTGTGGAATGCCGGGTTCTTTCGGTTTCTGTTTCCGCGCGTGCTGTTCGAACCGTCAGGGATCTTTCGCGCCGGTTTCCCAGAGAGTCTCGCCACCGGTGAGGTGAGCACACGGTTCGTCGAAAATGAGCGTGTGTGGATCGTGCGCGACGAGAAAGGTGTGTACGCGCTCCTTGCCCGCTGCACGCACCTCGGTTGCACACCGAGGTGGCTCGAGGCCGAGGGCAAGTTCAAGTGCCCCTGTCACGGCAGCGGGTTCACCAAGGAGGGCATCAACTTCGAAGGGCCCGCCCCGACACCGCTTCGCCGGCTCAGGATCAGCCTGGACGACGACGGTCAGCTCCTCGTCGACAAGAGCCAGGAGTTCAGGTCCGAGGCGAACGAGTGGGATCTTCCCGAAGCATTCGTTCACATTTGAGAGGGTGTGCCTATGTGGAACCGAATCAAACGTCGAATCGTTGAGCACGAGATCTGGACCTCTATCTTTCGGCACGGCTACGAGGACAGCAAGCGTAACCGCCTGCTCATGGTCAAGGGCAACGTGTGGTTGCACGTTCATCCGTCGCGCATCCCCCGGCACGCCCTCAGGCTCCGCTACACGTGGGGCATGGGCGGGATCACCTTTCTGATGTTCCTCGTCACCGCGGTCACGGGGGTGATCCTGATGTTTTACTACCGCCCCACCGGAGAGTACGCCTACCAGGACATGAAGATGCTCATGTTCGACGTCCCGTTCGGGGCGGTGACGCGAAACCTGCACCGGTGGGCGGCTCACGGCATGGTCATCACCGCGATGCTCCATATGTGGCGAGTGTTCATGACCGGATCGTACAAACGTCCCCGCCAGTTCAACTGGGTGGTAGGTGTGACCCTGTTGACGCTGACGCTGCTGCTCTCGTTCACCGGCTATCTCCTACCGTGGGACCAGCTCTCGATGTGGGCCGTCACGGTAGGCACCAACATGGCAAGTGCGACACCTTTCCTCGGCCATGAGGGTCCGCTGCACGAGCTGACGGGTGTCAGCGCACGCTTCGATGCGCGAAGCGTCCTGCTTGGTGGGTCACGCGTCGGACCTCCCGCTCTCCTCAGGTTCTACGTGCTGCACTGCATTTTGCTTCCACTCGTCGGAGGGGCGGCGATGATGCTTCACTTCTGGCGAGTACGCAAGGACGGCGGTATCTCCTGCCCTCAGATCGACGCAGGGCGGTGACCATAATGGATGAGCCTGCAAGCAGATCTGTTGAGCTGGAGCAACTCGAGAGGGGGGAATCTCTTTCCGAAAACGAGAACGGCCGCGAGCTCGGAGGGCCACAAGAGAAGGCCGCGGATGAACTTTCCACCCACCTCCACACCTGGCCACATCTGGTCCGAGTGGAGGTCCTGGTCGCGGTGGCGATCATGGCGCTTCTGATAATCTGGTCGGTCGGGATCGACGCGCCGCTCGAGGAGGCGGCCAATCCCAACCGGACCCCGAACCCCTCCAAGGCCCCGTGGTATTTCCTGGGGCTGCAGGAGATGCTGGTCTACTTCGATCCGTGGATGGCAGGCGTGGTGATTCCCTTGCTCATCATTGTCGGTCTAGCGGCCATACCGTACCTCGACGTCAACCCCAAGGGGAACGGCTACTACACCTTTCGCGAGCGCACGGCCGAAATCCTGACCTTCAACTTCGGTTTCCTCGTGATGTGGATCTCGCTCATCGCGGTGGGCGTATTCCTGCGCGGCCCAGGCTGGAACTTCTTCGCCCCGTGGGAGGCGTGGGATCCCCATAAGGTGGTGCCGCTGACCAACGTGAACCTCTGGGAGTACTTCGGGGTCGAGCAGCGCTCGCCGATGCTGGGCGCTGTGTTCGGTGGCCTCACGGTGCTCCTGTATTACCTCGCCCCCTCCTGGATCGTATATCGCCGGCTGAGGAAGAAGGGGTCCGAGACTCTGCGGGCGTCGGGAGGGTTGCGCTACGCAATCGTGGCCTTTCTCTTCCTGACGATGATGATGATGCCGTTGAAGATGGTCCTTCGCTGGGTCTTCAACATAAAGTACTTCTGGGTCTGGCCCGGAGTGCTGAATCTTTAGAACACCGGGGGAAGACATGGCTCGAAAACCGTTTGTCGAGGACGAGCGGAGGTCCTACTCGAGGCTCTTCGTGGTGCTCTCGACGCTGCTCGTCCTCACCACCGGTTTCGCGGTTGTCGACGAGGTCTGGGTGCGTCGCCCATGGAAGAGCTACCAGGCGATGTTCTCTCGCCAGGAGGTGACTCGACTCACCGAGAAGTACGACGAGGCTCGCCGGCAAATGCTCGCCGACAAGGAGTACGAGACCCTGTCGGCAGGGATCGCTGATCTCGAGGAGAAGACCGTCGAGCCGGAGCTTGTTCGACGCTTCGAGAGCGTCCTCACGAAGACGCACCAGCTCTCCCTCGAGCTCCTGGAGCAGAGAAGGCGGGAGCGTTTCGCCAAGAGCGAGTACGAAGCCGCGCACTACGACTACCGCCACGCGCTGATGCTGGGTCGTCCAGCCACCGATCTGGCATTGCGGAATCAGCGTTTGGAGGACGACATCGGGCAGTCGCGTCGACGGATCGAAGACCTCGAGTTGGATCTGAAGGAAGCGGAGGATGAGGCGCCCCCGGAGTTTGCCGAGCTGGAGCGGCACCGCACCGAGCTGGCTCGGCGCCGCAGACCGGTCGAGCGACTGGCAATGCGTTTGAACAGTGCGGTCACGAGACGGCCGTCGCTCCGCCAGATCGTAGTCCCGGGCTTCGAACGGAACGAGTTCAACCAGGTGGTGGATCGTGTCGATCGCTGCACCAGCTGTCACCTGGGCGTGGAAGACGATCTCTTCCGCGACGCCGCGCCGGTGTTTCGCACTCACCCGCAACGACCGCTCTCGATCGAGGGACGAGAGTCGGTCGACAGCCTTCTCGGGCTGCATCCGCCAGAGAGGTTCGGGTGCTCCTCCTGTCACCAAGGGCAGGGGATCGCAACGACTGCGGAAGATGCACACGCGTGGAGCGCCGTCGGTGGGGAGCGGATCGACCATTGGGATGATCCGCTGCTCCAGCAGGGGGAGGTGGAGTCCAGCTGCAATGGTTGCCACGGCTCCCTCCAGTTGATACCAGGGGCAGCGCACCTGAACGCGGGCAAAAAACTGTTCCGCATTCTGGGTTGCTACGGGTGCCATCCACTCAAGGGCTATGAAGGGTTGCCGAAGATCGGGCCGAGCCTCCGCAAGGTGGGCAGTAAGGTCCGCAAGGAGTGGCTCGTACAGTGGATCGAGGATCCCCGCGCGCTGCATCGTAACGCCAGGATGCCGACGTACGAGCTCCAGCGCGACGACGCGTTGCGTATCGCGGCGTACCTCCTGGCGTCTTCTTCACCGTACGATCCGTCGGGCGCGACCACGGCAGAGCTCGGAGACCCGAGCCGGGGGGCGGAGATTGTCGAGCGAGTCGGCTGTGCAGGATGTCACACCATCGACTCGAGGAAGGTCGACAGATCGTTCAGCACTCGTTTCGACTTCGCTCCAGAGCTCCTTACCGTCGCCTCCAAGGTGACAGGCGCCGCGTGGATCTACCGATGGCTTTTGGATCCGTCGAGCTACAGCGCGACGACCCGCATGCCGTCGCTGCAGCTGACCCGAACCGAGGCCGCCGATGCGGCCGCGCATCTCGCCGCTCTCGGTGCACTGCTTCCGCCGTTGCCTTCCGCCGAGGTGACTGAGCTGGGATCCAGCGAGGCGGCGAACCGCGGCAAGGAGTTGATCCGTCTGTACGGCTGCTTTGGTTGTCACGACATCAACGGTTTCGAGGAAGCGGTTCGCATCGCTCCACCCCTCGACGGCTTCGCGTCCAAGGAGCCTTATGAGCTCGACTTCGGGAACACCCTCAACAGGAGATTCGAGGGCCCGGAGATCGAGGCGACGTGGGACGGTTGGGTCCGCAACAAGCTCCTCAACCCCCGCATCTACGCCACCGATCGGATCGACCTCCGGATGCCGAGCTTCAGGCTGACCGACGACGAGATCGATCAGCTCATGGTCTTCATGAAGAGCCTGCGGCAGTGGCGCATGACCGAGACCTACCTTCCGCAACCCTCCGAGCTGGCGACCCGGTTGGACCGTGGAGAGCTGCTGATCGAGCATTTCAACTGCCGAGGATGTCACCAGATCCGGGGGGTCGGCGGGGACGTCGAGGACTTCTTCGAGCTGCCGGCCTTGGCCCCTCCAATCCTCGACGGCGAAGGCAAGAAGGTCCAGTCCGAATGGCTCTTCGGCTTTCTCAAGCGCCCGTCGATTCTTCGGCCATGGCTCACGATCCGCATGCCCACCTTCAACCTGAGTGACGACCAGGCGTCGACCCTGGCGGAGTTCTTTTTCGCCGCCGACCACCTCCGTCACCTCCACGACTTCGTCCAACCCAGGCTGATGACGCCGGAGGAAGGGGCCGTCGCGAAGGAGACCTTCGAGCTTCTTCAGTGTCTCAGCTGCCACCAGCTAAGCTCCATGGAGAGTCAAGAGATGGCGAACTTGGCGCCCGATCTGGCCCTGACGCCGTCGCGGTTGAAGTACGACTGGGTTCTGGAATGGATCAAGAATCCCGAGACCCTGCAACCGGGCACCAAGATGCCCGCGTTTTTCCCGCTGATGGACGACGATGACCCGACCAGCTTCTTCTCCCCCCTGCCACACATCCTGAACGGTGATGCCCTGCAGCAGATCGAGCTGCTGGCCAATCATCTATTCTCGCCTCCGCAGGAGGAACCAGGATCCGACGTTCGGGACAAGGCCCCTGCATCACCGTAAGGAGCGCCAATGGAAAACCTCATCGAGATCTTGACCAAACCGGACAACATTCCGATCGCAGGCCTGCTGGTGTTGGTCGTCTTCTTCGGATGGCTCTCCTTCTCGCAAGCTCTGCGCAACGACCGGCTCATCAAGAAGGGCCGCAAGGACGAGATCCCGCAGCGGATGCGCAGGTGAGTGAACGGTACGAGCCCGCCTTTCGCGCCGAATGCCAACTGCGGGCCACGATGGCGTGCAGATTCGCGGCCGACCACCCGGGGGTTAATGCGGCATGGCGGTGGTCGATTATGAGCAGATCGACCAGAGGGAAGTTCCTTTCTTTCCTACCGAGGCTGGCACAAGGTCCGGGCCTTGGAATCGAGCAATAAAGGGGTATTCGGGCCGGACTCGAGGGTGGACTGCACACTGCCTCGTAAACGAAAACGTAAACGTGCCAGGTGCGGTGGTAATTCGGGCCGCGGCGCGGCGTGTGGAGGACGAGGGTTTCGGACGCCTGGTGAAGAGGGTCGATACGGCGATTACCGAGGGGTTCGGCAATGCGGTGGAGCGTAAGCCAGAGGTGGCACAGGCGAGCGTTTGATCCCTAAAATTACAACCACCATACCCACCTTTACCTTTATGGGGGAATCGGCTGCCCTTCGGAGGCGGCGGAATAGCTCCGCAGGAATTGAGTTACACTATGAGAGTGCACGAGATCGCCCATTGTTCGACCGCGTGGCGTTGGTCCATGAAGACGCGACTACTATATTCAGTGATTGCAGCGGTTTTCATGCTGGCAGCAGCACTCGCCCTGGGCGCTGCCGCCCAGCTCGGTACTGTCGTTGTCTGCGTCGGCTCCGATGGTCACACTGATGTCGAGTCGTCGATTTGTACGTGCTCGTGCTGCACCGTGACCTCCTCTCACGATGAGAGGGTCCATTCTGGGCTGGTTCCCGCCAGCCCCTCTTGTAGCGACTGCGTGGACGTGCCGCTGAGAGCGGCGCCCTTGAAGTCAAAGGAATCCCGATTCCTCCCACCCAACCGCCATGCAGAGGGCCTCATACGCGCGCAGTGCTGCGGTGGTGGATGCAAAAACGACCTCTTGGTTCCTGTGGACTACATGGACCAGCACTGGCAGTCTCTCTCCTCCCTTTCCACCGTCGTCCTTCTGACCTAGGTCTCCTTAAAACTGAGTCGACATCCGGCCCACACCTGTGGACCGGCGTGTAGCGGTCTATTCGATTCACGTTTGCAAGGAGACTCAAATGCGTACTTCGTTCGCTTTTCTTCTTACTGCCGCAGTTTTCATGCCTGCGAACTCGCCAACACTTGCCCAGCCCTCCGAGACGGGCGGGCTTGAGCCACCCCAGTGGGTAGCGGCCAGCAGTGAACTGCCCAAGGCTGAGGTTACGCTCGATCAGGCGATCACACGAGCCCTTCAACTGAACTCGTCCCTGGCCGCTGGAACATACGCCGTGTCCGCCGCCGAGGCCAGAGTCATACAAGCAGGGCTGCTTCCAAACCCCGCGCTCGAGCTGGAAGCTGAAAAATTCGGTGGCTCTGGTGATCTTGACGGCTTCAATGCCGCCGAGAGTACAGCAGTCATCAGTCAACGCATCCCGTTGGGCGGAAAACGTGGGCGCCGCCGTGCGGTGGCCGAGTCAGAGCACATGCTCGCCGGTCGCGATCTCGAGGCCGTCCGGCTCGACGTGACTTCAGGCACGACTGCGGCCTTCTATCGAGTGCTCGCGGCCCAACAGCGCGAAGCACTTGCGGACGAGTTTCTCGGTTTGGCCGAGCGGTTCGCACACACCGTTCAGGCGAGGGTCGACGCCGGTAAGGTCTCCCCGGTGGAGGCCACCCGAGCCAGCATCGAGGTCGCCCGGGCCAGGGTTAGGCTTGCCCGCGCCGAACGAGAGCTGGAGGCAGAGAGAGCCCTCCTGGCGGCCACCTGGGGTTCATCCACAGTCGCCTTTGATCAGGCAGTCGGCGAGCTTCCAGAGCCGAAGTCTCCGCCCACTCTCGGGCAGCTTCGACTGCTCCTGATGGATGCGCCCGAGATCACCCGCCTAGAGGACCAGATCGAGCGCCAGCGGAACGTCCTCGAGCTCGAGAAGTCGCTCCGCATCCCGGATCTGACAGTCAGCATCGGCCCGCGCCGCTTCGAGGTGACCGGCCAATCCGCATGGGTCGCGGGGCTCTCACTGCCGATACCAATCTTCGATAGGAACCAGGGATCCCGCAGGACGGCGGAGTTCGAGGTCGAGGGGGCACGGCTTGACGCAGAGGCGGTTCGTGTCGCCCTTGAGACGGAACTTGCCGCCGCGCTCGAACGCCTTCACGCGGCCGCACAGGAAGCAACCACAATGGGCCGAGAGATCGTTCCCGGCGCAAACGTCGCATTCGCCGCGACCGAGACGGGTTACAGCGAAGGCAAGTTTGGGTTCCTCGATGTGCTCGACGCGCAGCGCGCCCTCTTCGAGGCCCGGTCGCTTCTCGTCGATAGCCGCGAGGAGTACGCCGTCACCCTTACGGTTCTTGAGCGGTTGATCGGCCGCCCGACCGTCCCCCAGACTGGTGCCGCGCCCGGCGGCCACGACTCATCCCAAGGAGAAAAATGATGAAACGAATTCAACTCATCAGGATCACCCCCATGGTTTTCGCAGTACTGCTGCTCGCGACCTGGGGCTGTGGTAGCGGGCCTTCGCTTGAGGCCTCTGTGGGGACGCCCGTCGATGGCGACGACCACGCCGATGACCGGGGCGAGCTTTGTGCGCGTCACGGTCTTCCAGTGTCCGAGTGCTTCATCTGCGACCCCGAGCTGCGCGAGCTCGGGCGCTTGTGGTGTGTGGAGCACGACCGCTATGAAGACCGGTGCTTTGTCTGCCACCCAGAGCTTGAAGATTCAGAACGCCTCTGGTGCAGCGAACACAACCTCTACGAGGATGAGTGCACGTTGTGCCATCCCGAGTTTCGCGATGCCGCGCGGCCCAGCGCGGCAGTAGGCGATGATCTCGAGTGCCAGGAACATGGGGTTGCTGAGCAGGAGTGCGGAATCTGTCACCCGGAGTTGGCGGCAGCTTTGGAGCCCGGGTCGGGCCTCAAGATCCGCTTCGAGTCGGCCAGATCTGCTGACAAGGCAGGCATCAAGACCGCCAAACCAGTAATCGCCAGCAATCTTCCCGACGCCGTGGTCCTGGCCAGGGCGACCTACGACCAGAACCGCTTCGCCCGTGTGACACCTCTTGCCGAGGGAGTGGTGCGCCAGGTTGTTGCCGATGTCGGTCAGTCCGTGTCCAGGGGCGATCATCTGGCAACGTTGAACTCCCCAGAGGTTGCACGGGCCAAGGGCGATTACCTCTCCGCTCGTGCAGAGGAAACCCTCAAACTCACCCTCTCAACGCGTGAGCAGAGGCTAGTGGCACAGAGGATCTCCGCCCAGCAAGAGTACGACCAGGCCCGCGCCGAGCACGAGATAGCCCGGAACACCACCGCCACGGCGCGCCAGCAGCTCTTGAACTTCGGACTCACTGAGCGGGCGATCAGCCTAGTGGAACAAACTGGTTCGGCGTCATCCGCGCTCGAGATTCTCGCCCCGTTTTCCGGCATCATCGTCGATCGCGACGTCGTCCTGGGCGAAGCTGCAGCACCAGGCAAGGCGCTGTTCAAGATCGCCGACCTGTCGTCGATGTGGCTCGAACTCTCCATCCCCGAAGACGAGCTCTCTTTGATTTCTGTCGGCCAAACTCTGATCGCGACATTCGATGCTCAACCGTGGTTGGAGGTAACCGGTCGCTTGACCTGGGTCAGCTCAAGTGTTGACGATGAGAGCCGCATGGTGAAAGGCCGGGCCGTGATTCCAAACCCCGATCGGCTGATAAGACATGGCATGTTCGGTCAGGCGCACCTTCGTACGGAGAGTGCCTCCAATGGCCTCTACGTGCCGGCCAGCGCCGTGCAGCACATCGACGGATCTCCTTTTGTGTTTGCTCCTTTGGCCGATGATCTATTCGAGCTTCGCAGAGTCGCCTTGGGAGGCAGAGGCGGTGCCATGGTGGCAATCGTGGCTGGGCTCAATCCGGAGGACGAGATTGTCGTGACTCACAGCTTTGCCCTGAAGTCCGAGTTCCTCAAGTCCAGGCTCGGCGCCGGCTGTGTGGACGAGTAGGCGCGAGGAGGCAATCCATGCTCGAACGAATTATCGACTTTGCCTTCAAAAATCGGTTGCTGGTCGTCCTCGTCGTCGCGCTCTGCATCGGCCTCGGAGCGTGGAGGATGCTACACATCGCTGTAGATGCGTTTCCGGACACAACACCGGTGCAGGTGCAGATCAATGCGGTCGCGCCGGCCCTGAATCCGGCCGAGATCGAGCAGCAGATTACCCTGCCACTCGAGGTGGCCATTGCTGGCCTGCCCGGATTGGTAAACGTGCGATCGATCTCCAAGTTCGGCTTTGCTCAGGTCGTCGCGACCTTCGATGACAATACCCACATTTACGACGCCAGGCAGCTCGTAATGGAACGGGTGGGCAGCGTAGGGTTACCCCCCGGCATTGAACGACCTACGCTGGGGCCCATAGCATCAGGGTTGGGCGAGGTGTTCCACTACACCCTGAGCTCGACCAGCCCGGACCGAACCCTCGACGAGCTGCGGACCCTCCATGATTGGGTGATCAAACCTGAGCTGCTGAAGGTCGCCGGGGTCGCCGAAATCAACTCATGGGGGGGCTTCGAACGGCAGTATCACGTCATCGTCAACCCTGAGTCGCTCGTCAAGTACGATCTTTCGATCGGCCAGGTCTTTTCCGCGCTCGAGCAAAACAACCAAAACGTCGGCGGTGGCCAGGTGGTCCGATCGGGAGAGTCCCTCCTCGTGCACGGCCTGGGTCGTGTCAGTACTCTGGATGAAATCGGCAGTATTGTGCTCACGGCCAGCGAGGGGACCCCGGTCCGGGTCCGCGACGTGGCAGAGGTTGCCCTCGGCCATGAGATCCGGCGGGGCGCCGTAACGGCCCAGGGTCAGGGGGAGACCGTCTTGGGCCTCGGTTTCATGCTGATGGGTGAGAACAGCAAGGAGGTGACAGAGAATCTCAGACGGCGCCTGGAGTCGATCCGAGCCTCGCTTCCTAACGACGTCGTGCTCACGACCGTCTACGATCGCAGCGAGTTGGTGCGGTCCGTGCTCAGCACGGTCACCCACAATCTCGTCGCCGGGGCGGTGCTCGTCATCGCGGTTCTGCTCGTCCTGCTCGGCAATCTCCGCGCAGGTTTGATCGTGGCCTCGGCGATACCGCTGGCCATGGTCTTTGCAGTCTTGGGAATGTATGAGCTCGCAATCGCCGCCAGCCTTTTGAGCCTTGGCGCCATCGACTTTGGCATCATCGTCGACGGCTCCGTCGTGATGACGGAGAACAACATGCGCTCGCTGGCGGAGAAGCAGCGGCAGCTCGGCCGGCCATTGCGCACCTCCGAGCGCCTCGAGAGCATCGTGGAATCCAGTAAGGAGGTTGTGCGCCCGATCGTATTCGGGATGGGGATCATTCTCGTCGTGTTCTTCCCGATCCTGACCCTTCAAGGCATCGAGGGGAAGATGTTCAGGCCGATGGCCTGGACCTTCATCTTTGCGATGCTCGGAGCACTGGCGGTTGCGATCACCCTGTCGCCTATCCTCTCGTACTACTTTCTGGCGCGGAGCTCCCGCGAACACGAGGGCCCTGGTTCACGGGCGCTCCAACGGGCCTACGGGGCAGTGCTCTCCCTGGCCCTGCGCCGGAAAGGCTGGCTTTATGGGCTGTTGGCCCTTCTGCTCGCGGTTGCAGCTGTCATCGCGACTCGGCTCGGTGGAGAGTTTGTCCCCAAGCTCACCGAGGGTTCGATTGTCATCAATACGATTCGCCTTGCCGGGGTGTCGATCGATGAAGCCGCCGCCTACAACAGCCGAATCGAACGTCTCCTATTGGATGAGTTTCCGGACGAGATCCGCTACGTCTGGAGCCGCATCGGAACGGCCGAGGTCGCAACGGATCCCATGGGGATCGAGCTGACGGATATTTTCATCGCCCTCAATCCACGGCATGAATGGGGGCGTGCGCGATCCCAGACCGAACTCGTGCAGGTGATGCAGGAGGTGCTGGATGATCTACCGGCCGTCAACATGGTATTCACCCAGCCAATCGAGATGCGCATCAACGAAATGGTCTCCGGCATCCGCTCCGATGTCGGGATCAAGATTGTTGGTGACGACTTCGACGAACTGCGGCGCTTAAGCGACCAGCTCCAGGAGATACTCCTCACCATCGAGGGCGCAGCTGATGTGGCGGGTGAGCAGATCACTGGACAACCGACCCTGGAGATTCGTCTAAAACAGGATCAGTTGGCCCGGCACGGCATCCCGGGCCGCGATGTTCTGGATTTCATCGAGGCGGTCGGTGCTCGTCCTGTGGGCGAGATCATCGAAGGCCAGCGCCGCTTCCCTCTGGTTGTGCGCCTTCCGGATGAGCTGCGGTCTGACGTTAGCGCACTCGCAAATACAGTGATTCCTAATCGGGCCGGCCCACTTTTGGCCCTGCGGTCGCTGGCCGAGGTCGAAGAAACCGAAGGTCCCGCCACGATCAACCGGGAGTGGGGGCGTCGACTCATCAAGGTCCAGTGCAATGTGCGAGGCCGCGACGTCGCGTCTTTTGTCAAGGAGGCCCGCAATCGAATTGACCGCGATATCAACCTGCCAGAAGGCTACGTCATTGAGTGGGGTGGGCAGTTTGAGCACCTCCAGCGTTCCAAGCTTCGGTTTGCGATCGTCGTCCCGGTCACGCTCACGTTGGTCTTCTTGCTTTTGTATCTTAGCCTCAAGAGCATGCGGGACGTCCTGCTCATCTACACGGCCATCCCATTTGCGGCGATTGGCGGTGTGTTATCGCTCTGGTTCCGTGGCATGCCGTTCAGTGTCAGTGCGGCGATCGGATTCATCGCACTTTCCGGCATCGCTGTGTTGAACGGGCAGGTGTTGGTCTCGGCAATCCGCACAATACGAAAGCAAGGCGTGCCACTGCACGAGGCCGTGACAATGGCGGCGAAGCAGCGCCTCCGCCCGGTTCTAGCGACAGCAATCACTGACGCGGTAGGCTTCTTTCCGATGGCCATCTCAACGGGGGTGGGCGCCGAGGTCCAGCGGCCCCTCGCTACCGTAGTCATCGGGGGGGTGTTCACGACGACGCTTCTGACCCTGCTGGTGCTGCCCGCGATCTACTCATGGTTCTCAGAGCGGCGAACCGAGGTCGAGCTGCGACCGTGACAGGGGGCGATGCCTTGGCGATTGCCAGAGATAGGGTTCTAGGGGCCCGGAGTTCGAATCTCTGCCTCACGACAAACCGAGGCGAGCTTGTCCTCACGCCAAGCTTGTCCAGGCTTGCCTTCTGTGAAATACTTCTCAGTCGTGAGACGTAATCTCGCTTCTGTCGTTGCAGTCTGCTCTCTGCTGTGGGCCGTGAGCGGTGTGATGGTCCTCGCCCTCGCTCTCCATGAGCATGGCCACCCCGTCGAGAACCATTATGACGCCATCCAGACGGCGCTCCACGGCCATGCCCACGAGGACTCGCCCGATCACGATCACGAGCTCACCGCACCCTTGAGTGCTTCGAGGACGCTCCGGTCCGTTCACTC
>Ga0255055_10001209_pt1 | contig 19317 bp, 25 predicted proteins | sample JV7_2_27_MG_FD_188633 | JGI IMG/M metagenome (GOLD analysis project Ga0255055, IMG submission 188633) | Seawater microbial communities from Jervis Inlet, British Columbia, Canada - JV7_2_27 | ecosystem: Environmental > Aquatic > Marine > Inlet | place: Canada: British Columbia | collected...
TACTCGTAGTTGTCGACCCAATTTCCGGAGAGGGTGATGCTAGGATTTACGCAATCTACGACGAGCGCGGAAACTTCAGTGGGGAGCGTGCGATTAGATATAAATCAGAATGGCCGAAGGAGCTTAATTCGGCTACAAAATGGGCCAACAGCACCTTAGGTCTCTCGTCAAGTGTTAGGTCGAATCCCAAGACCAAGAAGAAGGCCAAGGCTAATCCTCGGGTTGGCAGCGACCTTTTGCGCTTTTCGAACCGAGTTCGTTATGAAGGCTCGGGTCCTGGCCCGGAAGGTTTAGGCCTCAAGAGAAACGATCTGGTCGAGATGGAAATATCGAGAGGGTGGGGCACAGGGAGCTTCAAGCGCTTTGGGCGCGTAACCGACGTGATCAGTGTCCCGAATTCCTCGTTCGGCAAGACTATAACGGGCTATGAAATCAGCCAGTGGGACCACGGGGAATATGAAGGGTACAGGAACCCCCTATCTTTGGTATGGGAAAGGGTGGGGCCATGGTACGGCAGCGGCCCCGGATCTTATAGAAAGATTAAGTGGCGGCTCAAGGTCAGAGATGATCTATACAAGAATCGCATCAAGGACATATTCGAGATCAATGAGGTCAAGAGAGTGGGGCGCGTAGAAAGCGACGCAAGTGGAGCGCCGATTCAAAGGACCATCGCGCTCGACCCGCGACACCGGGAGTATATCGAATATACCGAAACCTACGCCAAGGCAAAAAGCCAAAAAAAAAATCCATTAGGAAGAGGTAACGTCAGTTCGGGTCCATCCATAGACCTAAAGGATTACAGAATCTCTGCGCACAATATGAGCGACAGGGTCATCAGCGCCACCTTCAATAAGCTCAAGAGCAGCCGAGATCCAGTCGACAGACAAAAGGCTAATATACTCGGGACGGAGATGGGCGTGCGGGACTCTGTGTCCAGGCACAGGAATCCCGAGGATAATCCGTACAAGCCGACAGCTGAACAAGTAGATCGCGCAAACGCAATGGACGAGCGTGTGCTGCGTCGCGTTCACAAAGACATACTGGGTTCACTGCGAGGCTCCTCGAGGTGGAGAAGCCTTCAGTACTGGGCGGACAACTCGCAAGATGACCTGAAGGCAATTCAGCTCGCCATCATACCTCTCATCGCTGCAGGCATCCTCGAGGTCCGGGATTCGAAACAGGGTCCACAGGTTCGTCGCATAAAGACGAGCGATCGAAGCGCCCCGTATGGTGGCGACCTCATTCTCGAGAATCCGAACGGGCCGAATCTGGATTCAAACTGGAATCTGGCGCACCTCCTTTTGCTTCAGCGACTTGTTATTAAAAAGGGTAAAGCAGACGAGCGGCTAACCCAAAAATCCAAGAAGGCGTTGAATGACCTTCACAGGCTTGGGCTTGTTGAAGTGATAAGCATAAGCGGACCATACCAAGACCCTGAGGCGGGACCCGAAGAAGGGGAGCTTTTGATGTGGGATGCGAGTATCCGATTGACGCCAGAGGGCAGAGAATACGTAAAGAGTCATAAGATAATGGAAATGGCGGAAGCTATGTCAGCTCGAGCGATTGCAGGAATGCGTGGTCGCAAGAAGAAGGCGAAGAAGAATCCCAGGCGCACATCGCCCTCCGTGGCCAGCGTGGAGAAGGCTATGAGGAAAGTGCTGGTTGGAAGGTTCACAGCTAAGGCGCTTAAAGATGATAAGGGGGACGTTCTTATTGATCCCGGAGTGATGCTCAACAATACGGTTCTCGACAGCATACCCATCAAATACTGGGACAAGATAGTTCTAGAAAAGGCACCGAAACGAGATCTTGATGATATATTCGTCATATTCATATTCAGCATTCAGCCCGACGGGTCAGTAAAGACTCTTCGTGTATTCCCCGATGGCGAATGGGATAAGTCGGATAGATATTTCCATAAGGCTACGCATCGAAAAGTGAAGCTGAAGTCTGGGCATTACATCTCATACGATAAGAGCGGCGGGCGACTGGCATGGCTCCCCACCCGAGTTAGCCAGCTCGAAAAGGTCAAAAAAGAGCTGGCCGATCCACGGGGGCGACTCGAGGCGCTAATGAATTGGGGTCCGCCATCTAGCAAATATGCCGGGAGAGAGATTGAGACTACGCGAGGAATACTCGTGACCGATTCTGGTGCGGAACGAGATCAAGACCGTCGGCAAAGGTATGGGCCAGCCGGCGGGACGAGGCTGAATCCTAAGAAGGGGTCCGCCAAGAAGAAGCCGTCCAAGAAGAAGCCTATCAGCGACGCCTTGAAGAAAAGCTCGGCGCCTTGGAAATGGGATGCAAACGACCTCTCCTTCGGTGGGCGTATTATCGCTCAGGAGGGGGACCTATCTGTACTCCTGCGTCAATGGAGAGAGGATCGATGGGACAAGGGCTGGACTGTCCACGCTATCAAAGACGGCGTGACTCTCGAGGATCGAGAGGAAGAGTTCGATATCAGGACGGCTATCAAGCGTGGTGAGAAGCATTTCAAGAAGGCCAAGAAGAAGGAGGGCCCACTTGTGACGCAAGATGAGTTCGACATGACAGAGGCCTATTCTCGGATGAAAAAGTCCGGCGGGACTCTCGAGGAGCACATGAGTACGGTTCAATCTGAGCGTACATCCAGGCGCAAGAAGATCAAGAAGAAGTCTGTTCGCAAATCAAAGCCAGGCTGGAAAATCCTCACCGATCGATGCGATAAGCTCTGGGATGACTACGACAAGAAGTCGACCAAGAAGAATCTCAATCTCGTATTCGACCACCTTGCCAAGATGAAGGCTTCGACCAAATACGAGACAAGCAAGAATGTCAGGGACAAGCGCGCGTCCTGTCTGCGCAAGGCGAACAAAGAGGCTAAGCGCCTCAAGATTAAGAATCCGGGTGACGTTATCGATCTCGGCAAGCGTCGACGCGAGAAGGAGCGTGCGGCCAAGACTCGTACCATCCCCATGATCAGTGATGGTACACCGAACATCCCCAAGTATGAGTATGTGGCGCGCAGGACGTTCTACGAGACTTCGACAGCCTTGGAGTCAGATATCGAGCCAACAAAGGCGCAGCTCAAAAAGCTACTGTACAACGTTCATATATTGAAGGAGGACGACCACGTTGTCCCAAGCAATAGAATGCCTTTCAGGGTCATGGGGATCGACTTCATCAATGTGAAAGGTGGCCGCCTACATCTCGAGGACGAGATTCAGCGTCGAATGGATTAACGAAGTCCGAGGGTTAAATCGATATGGCAATGAGTAAGAAGAGGGAGGTTAATCCGAGGTCTAAGTACGACTCGCAGGCCCGCGAGGTTGCGCGGAAGTCCCTGGAGATCATGAAGAGAAATGGTCTTCTAGAAAGACGTTCGGACCTGATATCTGAGATTAACAACGCCAACCCTGACTCCCTGTTCATCCATGTCTACAATGTGCAGATTCAGGGCAGATGGATCCCTGTATCACTTGTTGTTGATCGAGACGATGGATTTGATTGGATTCATATTGGAGGTCGTTATCTTCAGAAGGGTCCATCCAATAATGAGAGTATTTTTGTGATGGTCTACAGGCCGTGGAAATTGACATCTGCGGTCGATATCCCCAATGTTCACAGGGACATAGTTGAGGTGGCTAGGCACGAAATGCAGCATGCGCTACAGCCACCTGAGGAGCGCTGGCGACCGGGCCCTAAGGATGTACAGCTCGGTTACGGTTCGTTGTTATCCTTCAAGCGCCAATATCTGAACAAGGAAGAGGTTGACGCATACGCTGCCGGTATTTATGCGCAAGCGAAAAAGTCGCGTAGATCATTTTATACTGAGCTGGGCCATCATAGATCTACCATGATAGATAACTGGCCGGAAATGGATAAAAAGCTAATCGATCGATTCATCTTAATGGTGCATGAGCGAGCATTAGTTCTATATCCGGAGCTACTCAAGCAAAAGCCTATACCAAAGAAGAGAATGAAAAGAGAGCGCAAGGATAGGGCTCGGGCCGCCATGGCTATGGGTAATCCTGCCAAGAAGAAGGTCGCCCGCAAAAAGACCCCGCCTTACCAGCTTCTGATCAATCGCTGCCGAAAGCTCTGGGACCACTATTGCGAGCGCCCGAACAAGAAACGCCTCAAGCCTGTACTCGAGCACCTCGACAAGATGAAGGTGTCCACCTCCAAGAAGGTGGCCGACGAGCGCAGGCGCTGCCTGCGAGTTGCAAACAAAGAGGCTAAGCGCCTCAAAATGAAGTGATTGACATGGCAATGAGTAAGGAAGAAAAGAAGGTGATGATTACAGCAATGATCGCCTACCCATTTATATTTATAGCTACGCACGATTGGCGATTAAAAATGAGAAGAAGAATAAGGAATCGAATCAGTGAGAGCCGCGGCGACGAAGAGCCGGAGATAGATATTGTGGGAGACCCACAAGGCCAGTAGGCCAGTCTCCAACAAATGAGGCGCGAGGCCTCGAGTTGGATTAAGGTGTAGTCATGCGGAAATGGAAGAAGAAGATAGACGACGACGAGGACACCTTGACCTTCGACGACCTGGAAGACGAAGAAGATGAGGATGAGGATGAGGAAAAGGGGTATCGAAAGCGCACCTATGCTCCGCCCCGTCCCATTCGAACACATTACCATTCCGACTACGACGACGATGACGATGAGAAAACTGGACCAACCTTCGATGAGCTTGAGCCAAAAATTAGAGCTGGCAAGTACAAGCCGAAGAAGTCCGACCCCTGGAATGCAATCGTCTTGTACAACCTCCTAAAAGAGTCAGGCGAGATTTAGATGATTGTTTCTCGGCATCCTGCTAAACCCTGGAGAACCTGATACTATGATACGGAAATCCATGAGCAAAAAACCGACAAGAGCACGCAAGGAAAAGCCGTACACGGTCTACCTTGTTCAAGACAAGCCTCGAGGCTTGGTGCTGTATTCGTTTTGCTCGAAAGACCTAATCTCACCCTCCGCCACCGCCTCGCAATACGCATGGCTACTCGGAGAGTCGGCGCTCGAGGAAGCTGGCACGCACATCTTCACCAGCGATGCGAAGCTGAAAAAGTTCCTAAGGAGCCACCCCGGCCGCATCACCCGCGGGCGGCCTCGGTATCCGAATCCGAGGAACTCCAAGGTGAAGGACGCCCTGGCTGCAGAGGCGACTCGATATAAGGACTTCAATGAGTTCTCGAATGCGTATTGGAACTCCTGCTCGCGCGGCCTCTACTGGATCGCCACAAACGAAAAGCGCTTCCACATTGGCCTCGAGGAGCGCAAGAGAATCAAGAACGGAACATTCTTCGTCGCCTGCAGCCCGGCGCTCGCCCTGTCAGGAAAGAATGAAGGTAAGAAATTCGTCGCTGAGATAGATGTGACGAGACTTCCGAAGGGTGCAGTTGTCGCCAAGCGTGGTAGCGGCGGTTCCGAAATCAAGATCGTCGATTCCGCAGGCGCCGTCAAAGTGACTCGAGTCCTCGAGGGTGTAAAAGCGAAACGCTCATTCAAGTGGCAGCTAAGCATTTTACCTTCGTCGAAGGATGAGCTTCGTTGCATATGGGATAAAGCTTGGGACAAGAGGCGTAAGGATGCAGAGAAGAAGCGCGTCCGAAAAGAGAAGATGCTCGAGCGTGAGCTGAAACGAGCTGAGGCCCGAACAAGAGAAGATGCCGATGCGGCCGAGCGGGCAGCGAAGAAGGTTAAGCGTAAGGCTGCCGAGGCCAAGAAGGAGCGCGAGAGAAAGTCTCGCAAGGCCAAGGCTACCAAGAAGAGAGTGAAGCGCGTAGCCGCGACCAGGAAGGCGACCGCAGCTACAAAGGCCTCCGTCAAGGCGGCGACCTCCAAGAAGAAGTCGACCAAGAAGGCGACCTCTAAAAAGTCTACGAAGAAGGCCGCTTCCAAGAAAGCCACTTCCAAGAAGAAGACCGCGAAGAAGAAGACAGCCTCCAAGAAGAAGGCTTCGAAGAAGGCGCCGAAGGGCACCAAGTGGGTTCGGATGAGTAATCCATCTAAGGGTACTCGTCGAGTCCGCTCTCACGTAAACAACCCCGGCAAGTAATCATGAAAGTCCCCAGCTTTAAAACCGAGGAGATCCGCGAAGACATTTTCGAGCTGGTCGAGATTGCTCCCACCAGGGCGATGTACGAGGCCGTTCTCAAAAGCATCGACCATGCAATGGATGACCTCGCGTCTGTCCGTGAAGAGGTATCCTCGACCAAGGCGAATAAGGATACGCTGAAGGCTTACGACGATCACTTCGCTAAGTTCGGCGAGCGTGAAGCGTATTACTACCAGGCATTCCTCGAGGCCGATGATCGCAGCGTTGTTGATGCGCCACTTTTCGAAGGCGATTACGAGGCCTTTGATTTCGGCGGCCCTGATTGGCCGGACATCGAAACGCCTTGGCGAATGGCGAACGAGCTTTCGGCGGCAGCCGTCATGGGTGGTGAGAGCCAGGAGTTCCTCAAAGACCTGGAGCGCAGATTCAAGAACGTTATTACCGAGTTCTGGTCTGAGGCGAATAGGCTGATATCCGCCCAAAAAGAACAAGTGGAGCTTGAGGGTGTGGATGATTCGGCGGGGCAGTCGAACGAGGGTGGCGGACGCCGGTACGGGTTCTGGCCGCTCATCGCGGTAGGTGCGGCAGCGCTCGTTGGCGCGCTTGGCACGGCCAGCGTCTATGCCAAGACCAAGGGCGAGTCGCCTGAGGACTACGTGAGCATGACGTGGTGGGGCAAGAACAAGAAGGCTGCCAAGAACGTCGGGCTCGGCGTTGTGGTCGGTCTGGGTGTGGCTGCCTTGCTCGTGTTGCGCCGCAGGTAGCGCAGTAGTTGACGCCGATCTACGGTCGGTCTATACCTCTCATCGACCCATATGAAGGGTGTATATGAGAGGCTTTCGTCCGTTCAAGCCGTACAGATATCGTCCACTATGCTTTTTGGATGTTGAGGGCACGGGATTAAAACCGGGCTGGAATCAGATAACAGAAGTAGGAATGAAGCACTCGGAAAAGGGTGCACTGTGTATACAAATAGCGCCGCTCAATATGGAAAGAGCGCAACCAGAAGCGCTGAGAATTTCAGGATACAACTCTTCCGATTGGGCGGAGGCGATAACGTTCAAGGCTGCGGTTCCGAAAATTACGGAGTTCGCCGAGGACGCCACCCTTATCGGTCACAACATCTTTGGGTACGACATCCCAATGCTGAAGGGCGAATACAAAGCGCACGGCCTGGATCATGATCATCTCTTTAGAGATCTCATTGACACGATGTCATTGGCCAGGCAATTCCTGGTCAAGCACGGCCTCAAAAGAGTCGGCATGGAAGCGTGCATGAAATTTATCGGGCACCCATATGACGACGGCCACAACGCTTACATGGACGCCCTTTACGCTGAAGCGCTCTACAATTTTATCGACGAGAGGCTGAAATGGCATGGAGAACGAGACGGAAAGAAAATCCAAGAGAATCTCTTCTAGTCACTCCTACATGTCCGTGGGAGATCCCGAAAGGTCCCTCCTAAGGAAATACTACAAGCGACTGACAGAGCTAGGAATTGAAACCGTCGAGCGCGGAACCCGGCTGCAGCACGCGAAGTGGATGTGCCTGAAAGCTGAAGGGTACGAGGATGTAGGGAAAATAAATAGATGGCTCGGCTGGATTCAATGCACTTTGGATTACGAAGGTGTATTCAGCCTTCCGGAAACAATCGAACATACACGGAAGGAAATGAGGGAATATGACGGAACAAAATAGAATCGAAGTATTGGGCCACGGTTACGTTGAGCTAATTGAGCCATGGGGTTCAGACGAGCGAATCATCAAGGCAAAGCCCCCTCATACCTGGGAGCTGTTTATGAAAGGTGCGGAAAAATAATGGTCGACGATGGCCGCCATAATCATTACGGAGCATCATGCTGCGACGGAGATCTAAGACTAACTCCTTATCGCAAGAAGTCTCGAGAGACGTACAATATCCAGTTCGTAAATGGGCTGGAAGACGAAGCTGTACTCGAGCTTCTTCAATACGAACTTCTGAGAGCGAGAAGTAAAGGGGGCGATTCGCCCGAGGTAAGTTTACCAGCCTCCTTGGTGCACAATCTCAAGTTCCGACTTCAATGGTACATGGAGAGGGCTGGTGAAGATGAAAGTAAAAGGCCTCCAGTCAAAACCTCTTGGAGAAGGTCGGACTGATGCCCGAATACACAGCCCTCGAGATCTTCGACTTCGACTGGACCATGTTCAGGTCTCCGTTTCCACCGGAGGGTAAGCCGTACAAGAGTTGGTGGGCTAGCGGCGAATCCCTGAGCCCGCCATACGTCCCGCTTAGAGCGACGAGGGACTTTTGGATTGAGGAGGTCGTCAGAGAGGCGAAGGCCTCACAGCGTCGCCCCAGTATACTCACAATTGTCCTGACCGCGAGAAGGGCGAAGGCTGCTCCACGAATCCATGAGCTACTCGAGCAACGCGACATCGAGCCTCAGATGTTCCTGTGTAGATCTGCCACATTCCAAAAAGACAGGTCGGCAACCCTCTTCAAAAGGAAGAGCGTAGTCAAGATTCTCGACGAACACCCAGAAATCAAAAAGGTAGTCGTCTGGGAGGACACACAAGATCAGCTCAATGGCATTGGAGAACTCGTCAAAAAACGAAGGCTCAGCTTCGAGGGCAACCTTGTGACCGACCCAGAATACAAAGGAGAAAGAAGATGAGAAGCAAGGTAAGGCTCAAGGTGAATATAGAAGTAGAGGTCGAGATGGAGTGCGAGATCGATCCACGCTCCCTGCAGTCGAATATCATTAGCGCGACTATCGACCCTTCGAGAAACCCGCTAACCCCGCGCATGGTCTATGCCTCGATGAATCATGGGCAGTACGGACAATTAGATCAGGCGACCTCAGCCAGCGCGATGATCGCGTTTCTCAAACGTTGCGAACCGTACAAAAATATGGCACACGAAGGTCTCCCCGAGGAGGAGGTCCGATCACTCCCCGAGCATCCAAGCTCGTGGAAAAAGACCATGAGTGAGATAAGGGGAACGAATGCGCGTATACCTTTGAGCGTCATCGCCGAAGCTGCGCTCAAGATGTCAGCGCATATCGAACCTGTGCTATGTAAGACACCCACGATTTACCTGTGGCCGGCGAACCTAGCTGACAATCTCGAGAACGTCGAAGCAATCAAGTCGTCAATCAAGGCGGCTAATATTGAGGAAATAAAAGATGGGTCATGGAAAGTGACCTGGAGATACCCAAGATAAGGAAAAGAAAATGGCAGGAGTAAACAAAGTAATTCTAGTTGGAAACCTGGGCGCAGACCCGGAACTCAAGGCACTGGACACTGGTACGGTAGTTTGTCGGCTCAGCGTGGCCACAACTCGTACGTGGAAGAATAAGAATACCCAAGAAACGGAAAGCGAAACGGAATGGCACCGAATCTCGGTTTGGGGTAAGACGGCGGAGCACTGCAACAACTATCTTGCCAAAGGCAGGCAGGTTTATGTCGAAGGCCGACTTCGCACCTCGAGCTACGAACAAGACGGCATCAAGAAATGGAGCACGGAAGTCGTAGCCGATACCGTTCAATTCCTTGGAAGCAAGGGGGACGGTGAAGGCGGAGACGGCGATAGCGGCGGTGGCAATAGAGGCGGTGGAGGCGGCAGCAATAGCGGTGGTGGCAACACCGGCAACGCTCCATCCGGCGAAGTAGATCCCGACGACGACATCCCTTTTTGATGTAAAGTGAAGCATGCTCAAAGCGGTACAAGAACTCGGTGATTCTGTCTCGCATGCGCAAATCAAGGAGCTGAGGTCCGCCCTGGGTGACGGCCTCTACTCCCTCCTTGATTCCGCATTCGATTCTGATACAGAAGAAGAGGCGAAAGAGCGCGTTGCCGCGTTCGTCAGCTCAGCCAAAGAGAACAAGATAAAGCTTCTCAAGGCGAGGCGGATCCTTGACAAAGATCAAAAAGAACTAATTATGAAATTCATGGAGCATTAATGAGCAGTTTCAAGCGACGTAGATCTATCAGTATCGATTTGTCCCTCATCCGAATCCTAAAGGATGAGGCGACAAGGCGTGGAGAGGGCAGCCATACCGGCCTGATGTCCAAGATGTTCCTGGGCCAAGCGGAGTCGCTTTCAAAAGTAATCATATCGGCGGACATGACCGGTAAATCAAAAAGTGTATCGATGAAGGAGTCGGTATGGTTATCGATCAAGTCGAGGTCCGAGTGCGATGCAATCGGAGTATCAGCGGCAGGGCTTCTGATGATCACCGGCAAGGCGCCCCATCTGACTCAGGAGGAGATAGCCATCGGAGAAGGGCTCGCAAAGGAGCGCGAAGAAAAAAGAAGGTCTGAACCAGATTCAGGGAATAAGCGCAAGCCTCGTGCAAAACCTGTAGAAAAACCGAGTGAGGAATCAGCACTAGTTCCATCTGAGATAGAAGAAGAAAAGGAGAGAGAGGGAAGACGATCAAGGCTCTCCAAAGGTGTACCTATTAAAGATGCTGACATTGCGCCAGATGCAGCATTCAAGGATTTGAATTCAAGTGAGGAAGAGTGCCTTGGCGGAGTTTGGTCACTTTAGACCTCTGGTAGAATAAACAAACTTATGGGATCCAAACAAAAGACCCCTAGTGGCAGAATCAAAAGCATTCTTCCGACTTTCTGTATACTCATTTCCGCACCATTCATTGGCTGCAGAGATCAAGGTTCGACACAAATCGAGAACGATGCCGAGGGCAGCAGTCAATACGAACTCGCTTTGAGCGAGCCAGTTGAGGAAAAAATTGTCACCACGGATACTGACGTTCCACCGCCTGATGTCGAAATAGAAAGTACGCCGCCTCCGCGCACGTGGATGGAGTTCCCCTGGGCGAACACCGTGAGGCCGCTTACATTCGACAAAGATGGTACGCCAATCCCTGTCGAATCGCACCCGCGCTCGTATTACAGAATCACGACCAAGACGAAGGCTGCCACTCGGGAGATTCATCGGCAGGTAGCCAAGGCTGCAGGACTTCGAGTCACCGAAGAAGATACCCCAAGGTTCGCCCTCTTCTTGACTACGCGATCGTCTACAGAGACGAGCCTTCAGGGAAATCAGCGACCCTTCGATACTCGAGGTTCAATTCATGGGCTCGACGTCAAAGCAGCATACCGCTCTGGCATCAGGGGAAATCGGGCCAAGTACGAAGAGGCCGGCAATCAGCTAGCCATTGATATGCCGCAGATCTTCCTTGGCTACGGCCAAGCCGGCATGATCTCCTGGCTCTTTTTGGACAACTGGGACATGCTCGGCGATCCACGTATGCTCGGCGACAGCGTAATCGGTGCGATGACGTACCGGCGCTCTCTTGTTGAGAAGTTCAGGATGCTGACAAAGTCCCGCATCAAGTGCTACGAGTACGATGATGTTGGTCGGGAAATTACGCAGAAGTTCAACAACAAGAAATATACCGTTGCCCGGTATCGAATCGATCAGACCAAATACGACCAGTGCATAGCCGATGGTCCGAAGGGTAAGCCCGAGAAAAGGGATGAGTCCAGACTCGAGAGGCGATGCAGGTCTTCGAGCCGCATCGCCTACTCATGGCGACCCGGGCTCGAGCAGCCTGAAAATACGGTCCCCGTCGAAAGAATTACCTGGTGGGAACTAAAGAGGGCCACCGGCGGAAAGCCTTGCCCTCCATGGAAGGGCGACGAAAAGGAGGCGTCCCTCACGAGCGCGTTTCTCTCGAGAGCGAAGGAATTCGAGTTCAACCCTATGGCCACCGTTCGGCGTAACCATCTTGGCAGCGAGCCTAAAGGTGTGAATCAATACGATCTATGGATGAGCATTTGGGATGCGACCATGGATTCGCTCGGTGAGAAGCCTATCAACTGGGATAATCTTCTAACGATAGGTGCCGAGGAGTCGATGTCGTTTGAGCCATCCAAAGAGAAGCGCGAAGACATGCGTAAGATTGCTCGCGGCGAGTCCCTGAATCCAACGAAGAGGTAGATGTGGAAATTGAGAACCTGAACGATAGATTCCAAATTCAGGACAAGCGGTTCAAGTCCCCGTTCATAGTCAAATCGAAGTGTCCTGAATGCAGGGTCGAGGTCGTTAAGGATATGCGCGACGACTACATCGGCTACCCGCTCGTAAATAAGACGTTCGACATACATTTTTATCATGAATGCGACGACGATAATGAGCACGAGTGGAACGAGAGCGTAATTCTCAGAGTGCGTCTCGAGGCTGCCCCGTCCGGAGATGAATCATGAAGCTACCAATGCCTGCACTTCCATACGAGTACGACGCTCTCGAACCGGTTATCTCGGAGAGAGCGCTCGAGCTTCACTACACAGGACATCTGAAAGGGTACGTCGACAAACTGAACCGCCTGCCCGCGGTGGTCAGCTCCGACAAGAAGAAGCTCGAGGAGCTTATCATCGAGGGCAAAAAGGAGAAGGCGAAGAACCTGCTCGGCGTATTGCCTCCGGGCGAGCACACATCGACGCTCTACAATTTGTCGGCGCAGGTGTACAACCACATGTTCTTCTTTAGGTCGCTCACCCCCAAGGGCGGAGGCGACCCAACGGGTGAATTCAAAGAGGTTGTGGAAGGGCAGTACGAAAGCTGGGAGGCTTTCAAAAAGCGAATCATTGCCAAAGGTAAGGCGCTCTTCGGGAGCGGGTGGGTATGGGTTTGCCTCGACGACGAGGGGCAGCTCATCATCCTGAAAGGCTTGGATGCGGAGACGCCGTTGGTCTACAGGGGCATATCACCACTTTTTTGTATTGATGTCTGGGAGCATGCATACTACCTGGACTACAATCTCGATCGCGGCCGATACCTGAAGCTGGTCATCGATAAGCTTCTGAACTGGGAATTCATAAATAAGAATATGGTGAATGCGTGAAGAAGATTACCCTCGAAGGGCAGGTTATTGGGGTGAGCAAGTATGTCGAAGAGGACTGCGAGACTCACCCAACCGTAAAGATTTCCATACCAGCATCCAATCGCCGTCCGGATTCATGCGATGAATGCAGCGCCCTTCTCAATCCTGAGGTTCACACGGTCGAGGTTGAGATGGACGAAGAATATGCCCGATACTTCGCATCCCACATATTCTCCAGAGTCCGCATCACATTTGACCTGATCCACGCTCCGAAAATTGTCAATGACGAAGAAGAGAAAGATCCGGAAGGTCCGCTTCGTGGTCCCGGGAATACCGGTGGGGTTCAAGACAACAACGAAGCGAGCTAAGTTCTCCAAGGACTATGCGAAATACATAGCCTACAAAAAGCTGGTTCAGATACACGCTCGGATGGCCGGGATAAGGCTACCGCTGAAAGCCGTAAAGGATCGCCCCCTCATGATCCGCACAGTCTCCTACTTCAAAAACGGAGTACACCCAGACCCAGGCAATGTGCAAAAGGGAGTCTGCGACGCCTTGTTCTACAAGGTGAATAAGCAGACCGGAAAAATAGGGAAGGGTGATGACAAATACACCGGTGGCAGCTTCCCGCCGCCACGGTACGACAAGGGTAACCCCCGAGTCGTTGTCATCATCAAAGATTACGAATACAAGGAAGAAGTGAAGAGCGATGAAGCCAGGACCAAAAAAAGTAAAAGGCGGAATCGACGACGGGACTGATTGGAAGGAGATATCCATCGTACCCGGAGTCGATCCAGAAACGATGGCGTACGTTTTGAACGACTCGTTCAACGAGTCCTTCATACTGCAAATGAAGGACCACATCGACGATATTGTCGAAGACTTCGGCCCTTCAAGCCTAATCCATGGAACCGATCCATCCGGGCTGTCGTATGGGAAAAAATAAGAAACGCGGCAAGAACGATCCGAAAGCCCGCAAGAAAAGACGCGATAAAAAGCGCAACCAAGAAACAAGAGACGCCTTCAATAAGGTGATGAAAAGAGCAAGAGATATGAGCCTAATCGTAGGACTAGACGGAAAAACACCAATCAAATCTGAAGCCCCAAGCATCAATTACAGTGCTGGAGGACTCAAATTCGACGCGTCTGCAAAACCCAATGACCTGCTTACGAAGGCTATCGTGGGAGCCAAACAGTCGTTCGGCCAACGGGTATTTGCAGAGGTGATGCAAAGGACTCAAAGCGCCGTAGCGGCGCAAACCGAAGCGCAATCCGCTGTAGCCGGTATCGCCGATCCATTCACCATGGAGCCGTGTGCGATGGCTGTCTTCATGTACCTCTCGAGGGAGGTCGAGTACCGCGACGCGGTCATCGAGCAGCTCAACGAGCGCCTCGTCGGCCTGGGCGCCGAGCCTATCGACGTCGAGCACCCATATCCTCCCACGGAGCCCGCACCCGAAGAAGAGGCAGAAGAGGATGAGCTAGAGGCAGAAGAAACCCTGCCAGAAGAGCCCGAAAAGTCTGACGATTCTCCTGATGAATGAATAGCCTGATCTACCCCATCCCGCGCTTCAAAACTATTCTTCTAGACCCGCCATGGAAAGAGCATGGCGGTGGAAAATCGAAGCGCGGTGCCGATGCGCACTACAAGTTGCTTGCGAAGCACGAGATCATCGAGGTCGTCTATCAGTCCGGATATTGGTCGCCTGCTCCCCAGTCTCACATGTGGATGTGGGTGACGGATAATTTCCTCAAGGATGGACTCTTTGTCATGGAGGCCATGGGCTTCAGATATGTACGAACCGCAGTATGGCCGAAACCACACTTCGGTTTGGGGCAGTATCTACGTGGCCAGCACGAGATTTGTTTGTTCGGCGTAAAAGGTAGACAGATTAAGCTTAGAACCAGGTCGGAATCCTCACTGTTCGGCGATGGCGAACTTATCAAGACCGGGGTTCACTCAAAAAAGCCAGAAGACGCATACGAAAAAATAGAGCGCGTTTCTCCGGGCCCAAGAGTGGAGTTTTTCTGTCGTAAAAGAAGGCCTGGATGGTGGGCGTTCGGGAACCAGATGAGAGACCCAAAGGTGCAAGCGATTCTGAACAGGGGCTAGCACAACGACCTTTCGGGTCCAACTTTTGATAGAATGGGTCCCCAAGGGGCCCCTAAGTGACCGAGCAGTACGCACAACCGAACATCAACAATCCGAGGCGAGTCAGATCGTTCACGGCGGTAGCAGGGCCCCCGATAGCCATCCAACTCACATTCGATGACGGCCTAGTGGTTGCTGATACGACTGACGCGAGTATCGGATTTACCCTCCCTCTGGCCTCCCAATTCCCTGGATGGCAAATCATCATCAAGGCGACCAATGCAGGCACGTCGGGGAGCCCCGTATTTGTCGCAGGTCAAGCCGGTGAGACGATTGATGGCGCAGCATTCGTACTGATGACGACAGACGAGGAGGCGCTGTTCCTGAAGTCAGACGGCGCGAACTGGCGCGTAGTAGGCGGAGTGTCTGGAGCGACGGCCTCGAGCCTCTCACTTGACCTCACGTTCGATGATAGCGCCATGGCTAGTATACCTCCGGTGCTCTTCATCACTTGGGCTGAAATCCTTGCTGCGATAGCCATTATACCAGGCAACCCTGCGGGCTTAACGCCATATGTGACACCTTACCGGCTCAACATAGCGACCACGTTTGGCATCACTGCAGGAGTACACGATCTGAGCAATGCTCATTTCCGGACCATTGTCAAAGAGTCTCCGGACGGAGCTGGCACACTCATAACAGGCTCCGGTTTTTTCACTTTTGAGAACACTGCTAGTGTAAATGGTATTACGATTAGAGGACCATCATTCGGGCCGACATTTTCGTGGCCAACCTACGATTTTGCCGAGATCCACGATTCGGCTTTTGTCCAGACGATAAATGGTCCCCCTGGTCCAGGCATCCTGTTATTCCCGCTTACCAGATCGGTTCTTCGTGCGACAGGCGCTACCGAGTTCGGTATTGGGGCCATTGAGGCCGGGTCTGCTCCGGGCGACATCCTGACGATCGATGCATACGATCAGTGCGACATTTTCTCCAGTGCACTTGCGGGTCCCGGCGACGTGGATATCAATGTATTCAGCGGGGCCACGTCGATATCTTTGTCTCATGGCGGTCTGGGCGGTACGCTCGATCTTAACCTCGGTGGGGGCACTCCGGACTACACGCAGGGAGAAACAATATTATTTAGCTCCGGTGGCCCGATCGACTTTGCAGCAGCTACCGAGCAGGAGCTATATGCGGGCGGAACGAATCCCCCTGGTGCTCCCCCACAGACCCCTTCCGGCGCAACTCCATTTCGCGGATATGTAGCCCCGAGGGATGGGTACCTTCGAGGCGTAGGTGTAAGGATACCCACGACCTTCGCCCCCTTCCTCTTGTTTGATGTAACTGTGTACATATCAGGGACGCCAGTTATAGTGGAGAGCTTCACCACGTTGAGCGCTTCTCAGTTCGATCTCACAACCTTCGGTAAATACGATGAGGGCGACGGAATCGTCGTAACGATTACACCTACAACGATCTTAGGCGGAGCCTCGCTACCTGACGGGATCGTCGTCTCACTTAGATCGGCATAGGCAAAACATGATCAACCCACAAGTAGTCAAAATGAAACTTGGGAGGCCAGCCGAAGGTCTCAGGTCTATTGTCTGGGCGGACGGAATCAAAGAGAGGCATATGCTTCTTCGGGCGCCCTCTGACTGGAATGCCACTATCGCAATCGACGATAGTGGCGATGTAAAGGAGACCTTTTGCGTCGTGGTGAGCCCCGACGGTGACGGTCTAAAAGTGATTCGCATGGCACCCGGGGAGCTTCCCAAGGCCCTTGAGTATGTTGGCGATGATGTTCAGACAGCTGTCGGGAGAGAGATTCTCGGTATGCAGGTCAATGACATTGTCGAATCTGTACGAGGCGATTTCTAGGAGAACCAATGGAAAAACTCGAGAATATCGAATTTCATACTGGCGGGGATGTTCCCCTTAATTCGCCCGGAGTTGGCTTTCAGTTCCTCATGGCCAGAAGCGCGAGACATGCCGCAGTTAGAACGAGGTCTAAAAAAGCCTGGCCCCGTGAAGGCTATCGCAACAGGGATAAAACCAAAGATAACATTCACTTCATTTCCTATGATTCAGGAAATGAAGTTTACTTACTGGAAACCGCAGTACGAATCGGCAAGGGTTATCAAAGGCAGGAATCAAGCCTCACAGTCGCAGAGCTAAAAGTCAGACTTGGATCTGACGCGGCAGGCTCCATGGAGCAGATCGTTGAAAGCCTTGCCGAAGACCTCGCGTACAGCGATGAGGGGTTTGCGGCGAGGCCGGTACTCGAACTCGAGCGATCGAATCGCCGCTTGGCCCCCGACGACCCGCTATCAAAAGGTAGGGGTGCCGAAGGTCTCAGCGAGGAGAATCGGGCTATGATTCGAGCTTTGCTGACCCGAGACCCCGTTGAGAAGGATGATCTTCCCAAAGGCGTTCTTACGACCTTGACTCTGGACTGAGGCTGTTTTAGGATCACGATCCTGATGTCACTTCGCCTCAATATTTACCCATGCTGGACCCGCGTACTCGAAGAACGAGAGCGCGAGATGTTCCTGCGTGGGTGATTGTTGAGGGCTAAAAATGCTCCGCCTACGCAGGTGAATCTGCGGGCGTAGTTCATGAGGTTAGAATCTCCGGCTTTCAACTGGAGGAATCGGGTTCGAGTCCCGACGTCCGCACCAACAAAATTAGGTTGACGCGACCAAAAACATAAGATCACATTCTTGGGTAGCTCAATTGGTCGAGCAGTTGGTTGTTAACCAAAAGGTTGTGGGTTCGATCCCCACCCCAAGAGCCCGAAATGGTACAATGGTGAAGAGATGGTACCCCTCGCCCTTTTTGCAATTGCGGCCGGATTTGTCCTGGCATCCAAACGCAAATCGAGCAAAGGGTCGAATCTCTCAAAACAAAATATTGAGGAATGTAAAAGCCTTACAACCTCTGGCGGAAATCTTGCAGGAATAGATTACCTGGAGATTGTGACGGGTGGTGCAGGTCCTAATGCCAAGCTGCCCATGATAATTAGCCTTCACGGTCTTGGGTACGATAAGACCGCGCACGTAAAGTGGCTCGAAGGTCTGCAGGTTCCCGCGAGGGTCATCCTTCCAAATGGTTTTTACAGGCAGTCTGGCAATGAGAAGAAGCGGACCTGGTGGACCTCTTACTCAAATAAGAGACTGCAAGAGGCAAGTGAGAGGCTCGCTCGGTTCGTCTACCTGATTCAGCAATGCAGACCTACTGCCAAAAACCCTGTCATCACCGGGCATTCCATGGGTGGGTATATTGCTTTGGATTTCTCGACTCAATTTCCTGAGCTGATATCTGCATCTGTGCCTGTTGCGGCAACTCGCAGCAGCGCATTGTGGGACATTGAGCCTGGCGTCCCTGTTCATGCAGTTCATGGGGGGCTAGATAATTCATTTAATAGCGGCGCGTCGTATTACAGCGCAATGGGTCAACGCGGATTACCTGTCTACCTAACAGTGGTAGATAACGGTGCTCACAGATTAGCGTCCGCAAATGCGGAGGCTTGGAGAAATGTCCTTTCCCACCTTGTTTCGTAGGTAATCATGACCGATCAGTATCAACATAGCAACATCAATAGTCCGAGAATCCCAACTCGGAACACGGATGTTTCCGTTGATCTGAATCTCGACGACGAGTACGTCGTAGTTGATTCGGCAGCGGCCCCTGTAACCATAACGTTACCTCAGGCTAGACAGGTCCCCGGGTGGGAAGTTTGTATCAAGTCTGTTAATGGCGGAATAAATCCAGTAACGATTGACACCATCGATGGCCAGTTAATCGATGGTGCCGCGACGATATCCCTAAACGTAAACAATTCTGCTGTCTCCATATTCTCTGACGGGACGAACTGGCAGACCTGCTCTGGTGGATTTGGCGGACCTGCTGGAGCAACGGGTGCAACAGGCGCAACTGGCGCAACTGGGGCAACTGGGCCGGCGGGATCGACGGGGGCGACTGGCGGCGGTGCAACGGGATCAACGGGGGCGACTGGTAATACTGGCGCAACGGGGGCGACTGGTAATACTGGCGCAACGGGGGCGACTGGTTCTACCGGGGCAACGGGATCAACGGGGGCGACAGGTAATACCGGGGCTACTGGAGCGACGGGAGCGACTGGTATTACCGGGGCTACTGGAGCGACGGGAGCGACTGGTATTACCGGGGCTACTGGAGCGACGGGAGCGACTGGTATTACCGGGGCTACTGGAGCGACGGGAGCGACTGGTAATACAGGGTCTACTGGCGCAACGGGAGCGACTGGTAATACTGGCGCAACGGGAGCGACTGGCGCAACGGGGGCGACTGGTAATACCGG
>Ga0255055_10001210_pt1 | contig 19301 bp, 19 predicted proteins | sample JV7_2_27_MG_FD_188633 | JGI IMG/M metagenome (GOLD analysis project Ga0255055, IMG submission 188633) | Seawater microbial communities from Jervis Inlet, British Columbia, Canada - JV7_2_27 | ecosystem: Environmental > Aquatic > Marine > Inlet | place: Canada: British Columbia | collected...
CACCCTGTGCAGATCCTTGTCTTTGAAGATATAAGCCGGTAAAATGATCATCACGGCGGCGGCGGCAACGCCCACCAGAAACGTGAAATTGGCGATATAGAATCCCCAGCTGACGATATCGCTCATGTTGGTGGCGGAAAGGCCTAATTTCGTCTGAACGGAATAGGCATAAACACCCAGCATCACCAGAGCGGCCAAACAACAAAGAAATATTTGATAAGCGATGCCGCCGGATAGATTCCAGGCGATGACATCGGTAACAAACGATATAATCCCTTTTTTAGAAGAGTTTTTCAGCATCACTTTTTCTGGGGTCGTTTCCATAGGGCCTCTGCGGGTTTAATCAATAAAATACCAGAATTTCGGATCCGTTGCCAGATCCTCCTTCCACCTGAAAACTTTCTTGTGCTTGAGGACAAATCTGATCTCACTGTCGGGGTCCAGAAGATTTCCGAACACCCTTGCACCGGTCGGGCAGGCCTCGACACAGGCAGGCATTCGGCCCTCTCTGCTCCTTTGCACACAGAAGGTACATTTCTCGATCTGTCCCTTGGCGCGCATGCGGTTGCCGAGGTAGTGCTGCTTTTGGGTCATTTCTTTCAAGGGAACCCGCGGTTCGTTCCAGTTGAATCGACGCCCGTAATAGGGGCAGGCTGCCATACAATACCGGCAGCCGATGCACCAGTCATAGTCCACCACCACGATTCCGTCGGGTTCCTGCCAGGTGGCCTTTGTGGGGCAGGCCTTGATACAGGGGGCGTTTTGACAGTGGAAACACTGAACCCCCATGTAGAAATGATCCTCAACCGGCACTTCATGGAAGTATTTGCCGTTGCCAACCTCCGGGCTCATCTGGCCGTGTTCCATCTCAAAAATCCGAATATATTGCGTTTTGGATTTGCGGTCGAGGTTATTCTCCTTTACACAGGCGGCCACACATTCCATGAAACCTTCACAGCGGGTCACATTAAAAGCATAACCGAATAAGACACCCTCTATCGGAGATCTGGAGCTCATCTGAATATTGACGCCCTTTTTGATTTTAGCCAGCTGCTCCAGGCGCCGGACCGTTTCAATCTTCTCTTCCTGGGTCATAAGGCGGTAATTTTTTTTGAAATATTCTTTCCAGCGCAACGACATTTCCTCGCTGGAACCGAACATATTTGTTCCGCATCCGGTGAGCATCGCGGCACCACCGACAGCAGCGGCTTTAGCGGCACCTTTGAGGAAGTCCCGTCTCCCGCACCGTTTGGCCTGCCGGCAATCGTTTTCTATTTGCATTTGATCAGAATTATTTTTGCGGGGATCCATGCGTTTTCCCTATTTGTTTTTGGTTAATGGTGGGGAATATGTTGCCGGCCAGCGTTTTTTAAAAAGCGGCGAGTGAGGATCGTGACAACCGGTGCAGTTTTTAACCAACCGTTGGCCGGCCCAGTAAGAGATGCGCTTGCCGTGGGCGCCACCGACCCAATCTTTTTTCTGCCTGAAATGGCATTGACCGCACATCTGGTAGCTGTGGTCCATATCGACCTTCATGCCCTGTTCGGTCACTAAAAAATCGCGCTCATCTTTTTTGTGACAGGTATAGCAGGATAAGGGCCTTGACGCACTACCATGCTTCAGGACGATATCACCGTGGGCGACTTCAGCGGCCCGTCGGATCGTGACCGGTTTGTTGTTATGACACTGACTGCAGCTGAAGCGTTGCAGTTTATCCTTGCGGGTTTCTGTCCAGAAATGCCCTCCCTGGTATCTTTCGGTTACCTGAACGGAATTCACCGCAAGCGGCCGGACCGCATCGACCTGCTTTTGATCATCAAATGGGGGTGTCGCATTTTTGTAGATTTGAACGACGCCGTCATCAGTGGAATATGCGGGGCTCCCGGAAAAAAGGATAAGCAACGCCGGTATAATATTCCAAAAACGATTTTTTAACGTTGGTGTCTTCATATCAACCCTGAAGTATAGGTCCTTTAAGAATGATTGTGGTGCTTTCTGTTTAATCGGGCTTGGGTTATCTCTGCCACGGCTGCGTACTGGTATTCGGTACATGACACTGTCTGCAATTTCCGCGTGAAGGATGCTCCACCCGAATGGCCGTCACCGTTCCCGGGCCTACGTGACAGGCAATGCAGTTGCCTCTCATCTGCAGATCGTGCGGGATGGGGACCGGAGCCCCGGGCAGTGCAGCACGTCCCAGACGCGGTGGCGGGACACTCTTCCAGTCGATTTCTCTGAAAAGTTTGTCTGTTACAGGCCAGACGTGGCACTGCATGCAACTGACCTGTTGCGGATGGGGTGTTAGCGGTGTTATTCTCTTTAGTGGTTCGGTCCAGCCACCGTTGGCATGACAGGTAAGACACTCAAGGTCAATTCCGTGTGCCTCCAGAGGATGCGGGATTTCGGGCGGTGATCCGGGATACTGTCTGCGCGCATAATATTCAGCGAGGGTTCGTTCGGTTGATGTGCTTTCGATATATTCCCTGGATATGCGGTCGTAGTTTTCAAATATGGCTTTACCGTTATGATCAAAGTCCATGCTCGGGGCTTCAATTAGCGCTGTTTCTTTCGCTTGCGTATTAAAGGAGAAAGCCGAAAACACGACCAACGGTAACGCCAGGATGCAGATTCCGGCAAAAACCAGAAAAATCTTCCCGACCTTGGGGTCCACCTTATGTTTTGGCTTTTCCATTATACTCTCTCCAGTTTTACCGCGCATTTTTTGTAATCCGGCTGCTTGGATATGGGGCAAAACGCATCCAAAGTGGCTTCGTTGATTAAATAACTTTCGTCAAAGAAGGGGACGAATACCATTCCCTTGGGGGGTAGCCCGCGGCCGTTAATACTGGCTTTCATTGTCAGCGATCCCCGGCGGGAAGATACTTTGACCTTGCTGCCGCTGGTAATCCCCAGGCGGGCGGCATCGTCGGGATTGATTTCCACATAAGCCTCAGGGGCCGCCCGGTGCAAAATCGGTATGCGCCGGGTCATGGAACCGGTATGCCAGTGTTCCAGAATCCGGCCGGTATTAAGCCAGAAGGGGTATTCATTGTCAGGCGATTCTGCCGGCGGTTCGTAGGGCCTCAGCCATATCCAGGCTCTGCGGTCCGGCTTGCCGTAAAAATCGAAGGAATCGCCTTCGGCGGCCGGGTCATATTTGGCGTTAAAGCGCCATTTAGTTTCCAGTCCGTTGACATAGGGCCATTGAATTCCGGATCGTGCTTTAAGCTCTTTATAAGGTGCCATGCGGTGCTTGGGGGTATCGTGAAACTGGATATATTCATTCCAGATGTCTTCGACATAGGTTTCCTGCGGCCAGGGGAACTGCTTTTCAAAACCCATTCGCCGGGCCACCTCCATGATCTGCCAGGTATTGCTCATGCAATCACCCGGCATGGGAACAATCTGTTCATTGTGCTGGGTGCGCCGCTCGGAGTTGCCGAAAAAGCCTTCGCGTTCGATCCACAGGGCAGATGGCAGCACCACATCAGCCACATCGTAGGTGGGGGTGGGGTATATCTCGGATACCACCAGGAAGCGCCCGTCCTTTTTGGCGCCGTCCCGGTAGCGGTTTAAATTGGGCATGCTGACCATGGGGTTGGTCACCTGAATCCACATGAAGCGGATATCGCCGCGATCCAGAGCCCGGAACATTTCAACCGTATGATAGGTTGGCTTGGGATCGATATTTTCCACCGGCACGTCCCAGATCTTGGCAGCCAGCTTGCGGGCGCCTTCTTGCATGACCACGCCTTTCGGCAGCTTATGGGTCAGGGTGCCGACTTCGCGCACGGTCCCGCAGGCGCTGGGCTGCCCGGTCAATGAAAAGGGGCCGTTACCCGGCTCGGAGATTTTGCCTACCAGCAAATGACAGTTGTAAACCAGGTTGTTGATCCAGGTCCCCCGGGTGTGCTGGTTCATACCCATGCACCAGTAAGAGACGACCTTCCTGTCAGGGTCTCCGTAAAGCGCCGCCAGATATTTAATGTCTTTGGCCGGCACGCCGGACAGTTTTTCAACCTTTTCCGGTGTATAATCTTCCAGAAACGCTTTGTAAGCTTCAAAGTCGACGGTTTCGGCTTTGTCCTTGAATTTGAAATGGTCCTGGGTGCCATAGCCGATATTGGTTTTGCCCTTATGAAAAGAGACGTGCTTTTTGACAAAATCCCGGTTGACCCAGTCATTGCGGATGATTTCATAACAGATGGCGTTGGCCACGGCCAGATCGGTCTGGGGCTTGAAAAGGATCGATTTGTCGGATGCCTGGCTGCTGCGGGTGGTGCGGGTGGCAAAATCGATGATCTTGACATGATTTTTGGCTTTGCGGTTGGCGAGCATTCTGGAGAAGAGTACCGGATGCATCTCGGCCATATTATTGCCCCAGGTAATGAAGACATCGGCCTGATCGATGTCGTCATAGCTGCCCATGGGCTCGTCCAGCCCGAAACTGGTCAAAAACCCGGTCACGGCACTGGCCATGCACAGACGCGCATTGGCTTCCAGATTGTTGGTGCCGATACAGCCTTTAAACAGCTTGGAGGAGACGTAGCCGTCGGTAATCGACCATTGCCCGGACCCATACATGGCCACGGCGTCTTTCCCGTGGCTCTTGATGGTTTCCTGCATTTTGCCGGCCACCAGGTCGAGGGCTTCCTTAAGGGGCGTTTCCACCAGCTTGCCGTTTTTACGAACCAGCGCCGTGGTGACTCTGTCCTTGCCGTAAAGGATCTGGATAGAATGATAGCCTTTGACGCAGCACAGCCCCTTGTTGACGGTACAATTGGGATCGCCCTTGACGGCCACGGCGCGGTCGCCGGAAACACCGACCAGAAGGCCGCATCCGGTGCCGCAAAAACGGCAGGGCGTCTTTTTCCATTCAATTCCTCCCGAATCCAAATTTTTCCAGGCACCGAAACTGATTCCCGGAAACAGGACCGCAGCGGTAGTGACGGCGCTCTGTGCGGCTGCGGATTTTATGAATTGTCTTCTGGTAATGTCCATTTGCTTGCTCCTTTGTGTTTCTCTATTCATCCGTATGGCCAAACGTCATCCCAAGGGACTCCAATGATTTTAAGGCCTTAAGCTTTTCCTGTAATTTTTTCTCGGTTTCCGCATCCGGCGTGTCGGTTACCAGGATCAGCACCTCTTCATTTTCAGCCGGTGTGGTCTCGCAGTAGTCCAAAGCGGCAAGATCTTTGAGCAGCAGCTCTTTTGCTCCCTGTACGGGGTATGCAATATAGCTGAAGACAGGCACTGATTCTCCCTTTTTGGTAATTTCGGAAGGCCATCATTTTTCTAAAGGCCGTGGATTTATATATTTAACCACATGCATTTTATACCAGATTGTTAAGAAATAAATATGGGGTGAAAACCGTATTTTCCAATGATAAATACAGTATTTTTAGCCTTACTTAGAAACTCTATAGCTTTCCGGCGAACTTCATCCGAACATTAGAACGTTATTTCGTTCAATGTCGTCATCGGCCATTACCCTCGCCTTCCAGCTGGTTTAATTATAAGGACTTTAGCAGATCCTTTTTGCCATTTAATATTTTTCTCCGATCGCCCAATGAAACTGTCTTGTAACCATCGTTAAGGACTAACATCTTAATGAATTGATAATATTATAAATTATGCGTTTGTCCTCCCGTCTCCTCGCACTTGACATTGCCACAAAGTAGCATTAATATACACCAGTATTTTGAGGAAGAACATAACAATAGGCGTCCATTTTAGGAAATGATTGAGGAGCATAAATGAAATTTTTAAAGGATCAGGAACCCGATGAATCTTTGGATTTGGTGTGTCGCATGTGTCCCATGCATCTGCTGGAACCGGGCGATAAGTTGAAATGTATGAAAAAGGGACAGGTGCTGGAAGTGCTGACCGATTACGATGGGGCCTTGGAGGACATCCCGGACTGGTGCAAAAAGTGCGGCCACGAATTCGTCGGAATGGAAGAAGATGACGAATATTATAAGTTCTATATAAAGAAGAAGAGCGACGAGACTTGAGAGCGTTACTTCATGCACCAGGAAATATTGAAATTAAATCGCGTTACGTGTTGCGCGTTGCGCGTTCTACGCTGTACAGAAATCATCTTTTCTCATAATTCTTACCCCGCAACCCGAAACTCGTAACGCGGAACCATTTATTTATTACGCGAACTCTAAAAGAGTTAATCGAACATCTTTTTGTTTAAGGAGCATCGTATGTACACTGCCTATCTGGATCATGCGTCGGCTACGCCGGTCAGAAAAGAAGTGCTTGAAGCCATGCTTCCCTATTATAACGAACAATTTGCCAACCCCTCCAATGTTTATGATCTGGGCTCGAAAGTCAAAGAGGCCATCGAAGAAGCCCGTGTAAACGTCGCCAGCCTCATCGATGCCGATCCTGCGCAAATCGTGTTTACGTCATCCGGTGCCGAAGCCAATAATCTGGCCATCAAGGGCGTGGCTTTCGCCAAACAGAAAAAAGGCAATCACATCATTGTCTCTGCCATTGAGCATCATTCGGTATTAAACTCCGCCCGCTTTTTAGAACGCCTGGACTTTGAGGCCACATTTCTGCCGGTCGATAAAAACGGTCTGGTTGATCCGGAGCGACTTGCCAGGGCCATCCGGCCGGAGACGGTTATCGCTTCGATTATGCATGCCAATACCGAGATCGGAACCATCGAACCCATTTCCGAGCTGGCGGCCATCTGCAGAGAAAAAGGCGTTGTTTTTCACACGGATGCGGTGGCATCGCTGGGCAACACCCCGCTGGATGTCAATGTATTGAATGTCGATTTGTTGAGCCTTTCCGGTGCTTCTTTGGGCGCCCCTAAAGGGATCGGGGCCCTTTATTTTAATAAAAAGGTCAGATTGATGCCCCTGATCCATGGCGGCATCCAGGAAAACGGAAGAAGAGCCGGTACCGAGAATGTTCCCGGTATTATTGGATTTGGCAGGGCGGCGGCATTAACACAAACAGAGCTGCCGGCTAAAGTAGACCATGTCCGCAAATTACGGGACCGCCTGGTGCAGGGTATTCGAAAGAATGTTGAAAAAGTCACTTATACCGGCCATCCCGAAAAACGGCTGCCCGGTCACGCCAGTTTTTGTTTTGAGGCCATCGAGGGTGAGGCCCTGATATTCATGCTGGCCCAGGACGGAATCTACACCAATACAGGATCCGCCTGCGCATCCAAAGCCCTGAAAACCTCGCCCGTGCTCGGGGCCATCGGCCTGCGGGCGGATCTGGCTCAGGGTTCGTCCGTGTTTACGATTGATGCCGGCAACACCGAATCAGAAATCGAGTATGTGCTCGAAAAGCTGCCGCCGGTTGTGGAACGGCTGCGTGCCCTTTCGCCCATCTGGGGCAAGGAAATTCCGGAGTATCAGGAAAAAGTTTGTACGTAAATGAGTATCGATGACTATGAATTAAATCAGGTTGGCTTCTAGATTAAAATAGGTAAATTCGAAATCCGAATATCGAAATACGAAACAAATTCGAATGACCAAATATCAAATATTCAAAACTGTCTAAAGCATCATATCTTGGTATGGCACCTGTTTTTGTCATTTGAACATTTGAATTTAGAATTTGTTTCGAATTTCGGCCAATATTATAAGATCAGGCGTGCTTCGGATTTCCGACTCAAGCGAGGAGGGTATATGTACACTGAAAAGGTGATGGATCATTTTTCCAATCCCAGAAATATCGGAGAAATCGAAAATGCCGATGGCGTCGGTGAGGTCGGCAATCCGGTTTGCGGGGATATGATGTCGTTTTACATCAATGTCGAGGATAATAAAATCGCTGACATCAAATTCAAGACCTTTGGCTGTGTGGCTGCCATTGCGGTATCCAGCATGGTGACCGAGATGGCCCTGGGGAAAACCCTGGCCGAGGCCAAAAAAATTACCAAAAAATCGGTGGCCGAATCCCTGGACGGCTTACCCAAAGAAAAAATGCATTGCTCCAACCTGGGCGCCGACGCCCTGGCCAGAGCCATCGAGGATTTTGAGGGTAAACAGTCAACTGCCTAGCCCGGACGAGCCCATGCAAAAAAGCCTCACGCAAATTCGCAAAGATTAATTAAATTATACGGATATGCAGAAAGCTCAAGTTATGCTGTTTCAACCACGAAGGGCACGAAGGACACGAAGAAAACAAAACGGTTGTAACTTCATTATATGCTGCCTTCGTGATCTTCGTTTTCTTCGTGGTGAGATAACTATCGGACGTATGCAACTGGAACTTTCCAGATAACCGCGTTAAATTATATTCCCTAATTTCCGGGAGCGGGTTTAATTCAGGCACAAGAGTCTTTTTTCAATCACCGCTACCGGATTTTTTTATTTGAGCGACCTGGTTTTTTACACTTTTCGACCCAATTTTTTATACCACAAGGTGATATATTTTCCTTGACAACCATCCACCATCAAGCTAAATTGGTGCCCGGTATGCGATTGGACTCTTTCCCGTTGTCGCATACTTCTTGATGCGAAGGTGGATGTCCTTGCCAGGCAGCCATCTGTGTCAATCCTCTCCTAAAGAGGGGGCGGCTCCGGGTTTTTCTCATATCCACCCTTAGATCAATTTATTATGGATTTGGCTCAAAAAACCCAGTGCCAAGGAGTCGTCCCCCCTTTTTCCAATCTCTTTGCTGCTTCACTGCCTGGAATATTTTTTAAGGATTTCTCACATGAAAGGAAATCCTCCATGCAAAAGGTGAGTCGAAGCCACCAGACCCTGACCCTTCTCAATAAACTGCTCTACATCGCATTGGAAAACATCTCCCAGCGCGAAATATTAGAGCAGTTTATAGAAAAGATCACCTCGCTATCCTGGCTGGCATTGAAGTCGAAAGGGGCCATATTTCTGGTTGGGGAAAACCCTCAGGTTCTGGAAATGAAAGCCCACCGGGCCTTAAATGCTTCCCTGCTTTCCAGGTGTGCCCGAGTTCCTTTCGGTAGATGCCTGTGCGGCCTGGCAGCATTGACAGGCGAGCTTCAATTTGCAGACTGCATCGATGAGCGTCATGAAATCAAATATGAAGGTATCTCGCCCCACGGCCATTACTGTATCCCGATCGTCTCCGGCGACCTGAAAGTTTTCGGAGTCATCACACTTTATCTGGCGGAAGGGCATGACCGTAATCAAATCGAAGAGCAGTTTTTGACCTCGGTTGCCAATACGTTGTCAGGTATTATCAGTCTTAGAAAGACCCAGCAGAAACTGAGAAAAAGAGGAAGAGAACTAGAAATCAAAAGCCGTGAGCTTGAAGAAGTGAATATTGCTTTAAGGGTGTTGCTAAAACAAAGAGAAGAAGACAAGCTGGAACTCGAAGAAAAAGTATTTCTCAATGTAAAAGAATTTGTCCAGCCTTATTTGCAAAAATTAAACGGCAGCGGTCTAGATGACAGGCAACAGTCCTATTTAAATACAGTGGAAGCTCACATAGAAGACATTATCTCTCCATTCTTGCGAAGATTGACCTCAAAATATTTAAATCTGACGGCATCGGAGATGCAAATTGCAAATCTGGTAATGGACGGCAAACGGACGAAAGAAATCGCATCGCTGTTAAATTTGTCGGAGAAAACCATCGAGGTTCATCGAAAAAATATCAGGAAAAAACTCGGTATCAAAAACAAAAAAGCGAATCTCAGAACCCACCTGTTATCCCTTCAATAATTATACCTAAAAAATACCCATTATTTTGGGGTTGATTCCACCGCCGAATTGCTTAAAATTTAATAAAGGGAGAAACATCTCATAATGTGCATAGCATGCTTCCCACAGAACCTTTGATATTCTGTCGGGAAGCTTAGAATTCCTGCCAAGGGAGCCGGAGTTTCCCGATTTTGGCATTTGATTGTATCATTTTCTTTTATTTGACTTTCTTAAAGTCTTATAAATTCTAATTAAGGCTAATTAAGGAAAGGGGGGCAAAAGCTATGCGTGTACTCCAAATCATCATTTTTTTTATAATTTCTTTTTTAGCGTTGCTCTGGGCTCTTCCGATCATGAGTCAATCGACGAGCGCTACCAAGCTATCAACATTTTATGGGGCGTTCCTTGATGAATGTATTTCGAGATGTGAATCGAAAGGCTCTCTGCGTGATTCAAAGTTGGAAAATATGCGAAAGGAAGCGGCCAGGCATAATTTAAAGGCTGATTTTTTGAAAAGACACAAGGCACAGCTCATTGAGGAATTGATCGCCAAGGACATTGGAACCAAAGATTATAAAATTCATTACTACCTGAACAACCGGTTTTTTAATGAACAAAAATTGGCGATGAAAATTCCGCACTCCTGATATCTTTAATCTTAAACGTCTGCACCGATTCTATTTTTTAACCTTTGCAGCTCGTTTTCGGCATCCTCAACCATTTCACCGATAATGCCTTTGAGCGGTTTGATTTCAGTGACCAGGCCCACTGATTGACCGGCCATTAATGAGCCCTTGATAATATCCCCATCGACGGCCGCGTCTTTTAATGCACCCACCCAGAATCGTTCCACTTCAAACTGGGCCTCTTGGCGATCAATGATTTGATTGTCGAGTTTAGTCAAAAGCTCTAACTGAAGTTTGTCGAATTCTATGGTCCCTTCATTTTTCAAAGCGCGTACCGGTATTACCGGAAGACGGCTGTCAAACTGGGGTGTGGCGGTGGCATCTTTCGCTTTGGCCCTTTTGAACACCTCTTTGAACTTCGGATGGGCGCTGCACTCTTCCGCCATCACAAAGCGGGTTCCCATTTGAATTCCGGCGGCTCCCATCATCAGCAAGTGCGCCATCATGCGCCCCGTGGCAATCCCGCCGGCAATAAATATGGGGACGCTGTCGACTTCAAATAAAATTTGTTGAATCAGAACCGATAAAGCCACCGGCCCGATGTGCCCGCCGGCCTCGGAGCCTTCAAGAATGAGTGCGTCTGTTCCCCGGTTGACCAGCATGTGAGCCAGCGGAGCGGTGGGTGCGAAGCAAATCACCTTGGCACCGGATTCCTTGGCCTGTTCGATTTCGGATCTTTTGGGGATGCCCCCGGCAAATACAATGAATTCACATGCCAGCTTGCACGCGAGGTCCAGTTGGTCATTGTAAACCGGAGCCAGAGTGATGATATTCACCCCGAACGGCGCTTGCGAAATGTTGCGGGTTTCGATGATCTGATCTTTCAGAACCGTTACCGGTGCATTACCTCCGGCGATGAGCCCGAATCCACCGGCGTCACCCATGGCCTTGACCAGTTTAGGATCGCTGATCCAGGTCATAGCACCGCACATGATGGGATATTTGCAGCCTAAAAATTTTCGGCCAGCTTCAAAAAACCGCTCGATTAACATGGCACGCTTTTCATTTTCCAGGATCCAAAGATTTTTACATACCAAAAAATCTTAGAATATATTTCGATGCGACAATAATAATCACCGTTCCCAGCATTAGTTTGATCCAGCGTCCGGGCATATATTTTTGCACTCTGGCCCCCAGGTACATACCCACAAGCCCCCCCGCGCCGAACAGGATACCCAGCAACCAATCCGGGGTGGTCACCGCCCCATTGATTGGGATAAGGCTGTAAAAGGTGATACCGGCCAGCGATGAAACAAAGGTTCCCAGTAACACCGCACCGGCAATGGCATACACTGGCAGTCTGAAAAATGTGATTAAAAACGGCGCGATAATAGAACCGCCGCCGATACCGCAGACACCGCCGATGATACCCACTGCCAGGGCCAGTCCGAGCAGCTTTGGGGTTGCAAAAGAATACATGGCACCTTTGAAATTAAAGCGGGTGGTTTTCATTTCGATTGACGCTTCTTCCACCCGATCTGTGAGCGAGCAGCTGTCTGGGGTTGCCGTAGTTTTACCGTTTAATGCTTCTTTCAATAGTTTGAAAGCAATCAACAATAAGACGCAGCCGACAAAAAATTTAAACGTCTTCGGATCCGGCAAATAGATGATGCGCAGATAATAACCGATAAGGACGCCGGGGATAATGCCGGCCACAATCAAAATCGCCACCGGCCACACGAAGCGGCATTCTCTGGCATAGCGGTATACGCCGCCGGGTGTGCCGGTCACATTGAACAGAAAGTTGGTGGACGTTACCGCAGGACTCGTGAATCCCAGGACACTCATTTGAAACGGCAGTAGCAAAAATGCGCCGGAGATCCCCCCCATGGAAGTGAAAAAGGATATACCGAAAGCAACCAGAGGCGGAATTAAAATAAAAGTCTCAACTCCGGAAACTGGAAATGCAAATTTCAAAAATTCCATAGCTAAAAACCTGAATCTAACAGAGTTGGTTTAAGGTGCGCCGCGAATATACATGAATTCCTGGCTCAGTTTATCGGTCCAGGCAGCCCCTGAATTTTTCCAGCCGTTTTTTATCTCCGAATTTATCTAAAAATGTCTCCAAAAATTCTGTCGTCGGCGGACATGCATTGTTCTTTTAAAAGGTTGTACCTTTTAAGGAGTTCCTTACCGTCTTGAGAAAGGCGCGACCCATCTTTGCGGTCTGTATGCACAATGCAGGCATCCAGGTGTTTTTCAGTTGTTTTGATCTTGCTCCAGACCGCCTTGTACGACATTTTCATCAATTTGGCCGCCTGGTTCATAGAGCCTGTCTTTTCAATGTTCTCCAGAATCTTGGCCCTGCCTTCTCCGATGATGATATTGTTGTTTTCATCCACAATCCACTGGCTTGATTTTAATTTAAGTTGTGCCATGATTCTAATCCTGCTGGTGTATTACCAAAAATTGAATAAAACCACGAAGTACACAAAGAAAAGCTTATTTCGCTTTGCTCATCCGCCGGAGGCGGAGAATGTTAGAATACTGGGCACGCAGTGAAGCTTTAGCGCTATGCTGGGCACGCAGTGAAGCTTTAGCGCTATAATGGGTAAAGCAAAAATGATTCAATGCGTTATCGATAAAATTTCCATAGAAAACAATGCGATAAAATTGATACCATCCTTTTAGAACCCAATCTTCCAGTATTCCACTATTCCATTATTCCATGACCCGTGCAATCAACCTCCAATGGCGCGCATGGCCTGTCGGCAGGCGATCTGATGCTTTTTCTCATTTAGATGATGGCGACGGGGTTTTTCATATACCGCGCGCTTGAATATGTTGATAATTTCCATTTGAGATGCCCCGCTTCTCAGGGGTGTTTTGATATCGATTTCTGACTGCGAAAACAGGCAGGTCTTTATTTTTCCTTCAGCCGTCAGTCTCAGGCGATTGCAGGAACCGCAAAAATGCCAGCTGATGGGGGCAATGAACCCGACTTTGCCGACGGCGCCCGGAAGTTTACAGAGCTTTGCCGGACCAAAGGAATCAGTTGCCGGGCCGATTTGGGCTTTTTCAATCTTTTTGATTTTTTTCATAATCTCTTCAACAGGCATATAAAGAGATTCATAATCACCATAGGCCGAGCTGTCGGTGGGCATGAGTTCGATGAAGCGGACGTGGTAAGGCTTATCCAGGGTTAAACGGGCCAGATCTTCGATTTCATCATCATTGAGGCCCCGCATCACCACGGTGTTAATCTTGACGGGATTCATTCCGATCTGCTCGGCACGTCTGATGCCGGCCAGCACGCGGGGCAGCCAATCGTATCCAGTTATCTTTTCAAACCGTTCCGGCTTTAAGGTGTCCAGGCTGATGTTGATTCGGCGAACACCGGCATTAAATAACGGTTCGGCCATATCCTCCAGATATATCCCGTTGGTCGTCAGGGCCAGGCTTTTTAAACCGTCCAGTTCTGAAAGCATACGGCAGAATTCAACCACGCCTTTTCTGACCAGCGGCTCTCCGCCGGTGATCCTGATTTTGGTTATGCCGAGTGCTGCGGCTGCCCGGGCGACGTTGAGCAACTCTTCGTAGGTTAGAATCTCCGAACGTTCAAGATGGCTGTGGCCTGAAAACGGTGTGCAATAATAGCATTTCAGGTTGCAATGATCGGTGATAGATATGCGCAGGTAATCTATTGATCGTCCATATTCATCCACTAATTTCATGGCAGTTTATCCTCTTAAAGCTTGCAATAAATCCGAAATACGAAGTCCGAAATCCGAAACAATTTTCAAAATACCAAATTCGAATGTTCAAAACTTTTGAATTTTTGTCATTTGACATTCGGATTTGTTTCGTATTTCGAGTTTAATTTCCACCCCAAAAAACTGAATCTTAATCTATCAAGATCGCGGTCAGCCTTTATTAAATTCAGGTGCCTTTTCCGAAGGGGCAATGGGGGTAAACACACTCCTCACAATCCTTGCACAGCCCCCCGTGGCCCAGAAACGCCAGCTCGGCTTTCCCGATTTTTTCTCCGGCCAGAATCCTCGGCAACACCAGGTCCAACACGGTAGTGCGGTGAAAAAGGCCGCAGGCCGGGATGCCCAGCAGCGGGACATCACCCACATAAGCCACCAGAAACATGGCGCCGGGCAGCACCGAGGCGCCGTAGTGCATCTCGCCGGCACCGGCGGAACGGATTCCCTGGCGGGTGACATCGTCGGGGTCCACGCTCATGCCGCCGCTGAGCATCAGCAAATGACAGCCCTGGTCCAGATGGGAACGGATGGCTTTGCGAATAAGCCCGGCATCATCCGGAGCAAAGGTCACTCCGGCCACCTCCGAACCCAGAGCCTTGACCTTTTCGCTCAGGATCGGCGCAAAACGGTCTTCGATGAGACCGTGATAGACCTCGTTACCCGTAATGACCAAACCTACCTTTACTTTCCGGATGGGATTGACAGCAAGTACGTCGCCATTCTGACGGGCAATGGCTGCGGCCCGTTCAACGGGTGTGCGTTTCATTATCAGCGGAATGGCGCGGGTGGCCGCTACCAGTTCCCCCTTTTTAACAAGCGTGTGATCATGAAGGGTAGCGCACATAACCTCATCGACCATGTTAAATGCAGCCAGCGCAGCGGTGTTTACCGCAAATAGCCCGTCTTTTCCGGCCAGCAGCTTTATTTTTCCTTCCCGCGGTTGGTCCTTCCAGATAATGCCGTCGCCGGCCAAAGCATCGGCTAAAATGGCAGCCGCCTGGTCTTCATGAATTTCGTCTTCATCGAGGTCGATGACATAGAGGTGATTTTTCCCCATTTTCTGAAGACGGCACAGATCTTCGTTGCAGACCGTGTGCCCTTTATGAAAGGCCGCGCCTTTGAATTCTCCGGGACGAATCTCGGTCATATCGTGTGCTAATTTAGTGCCGACGGCATCTCTGAGCTCAATTTTTTTCAACATAGCGAAAACTCCTTTAGTTTTAAGGCAGAAGGTGCAGGGTTCAAGGCACAGGGTAAGAAGGGAATGAACCCGATGCCGACCATTCCAGGTCGATGAGCCGTATTAATAACAATTCGTTTCAATAATCTTAGCGTCTTTGCGGCCCGCGTCCGCCTCGCCTTGCTCGCATGGAGGGCGGGTTTGCGTGATACTGCTTCCCGGTTTCCAGTTCATGCCCGGCCAGGTGACCTCCCGGGCGTCTAGAAAATAGGTGTCCTGAGTGCAGGGCCGGCAGAGGACCTTCGCATTTTTAATCACTTCGCGTTGATCGCGCACCACCTGGCCGCAGCGGCTGCAGGGGACCTTGTAGCGGGTCGGTCCGGGTAGATCGCATTCATCGATTTTCACCCTGACTTCCTGTACCCGAAAAAGCACGCTGTCGGGCATGCGTTTGTAGGCTTCCAGCTGTTGACGGTATTTTTCAGCGATTTCAGGCGCATAGGCGTTTGCCAGACTGCGGGCCTCTTCGGTGGAAACCACCCGATACGCTTTTCCGGTTTCCAGGTTTACAAAGGTGGCTGCCATAATGCCGTAGTCCATAAACTTCAGCGAGCGCCGCCCCAGTTTGACACCGGTCACCTGCGCCACTGCATCGGCAGTGCAGCGATCCATCTCCACGTAAACAATCAGCTTTTTAATCTGATCGTGGCGCGTGGGCTCGTCCAGTCCAATCAGCCGGCATCCCAACATGGCCATACGCACACCCACCACCTGCCCCGGGCAAAGATGCCCGTGGGCATCGGCCGAACTTTCCAGTAACTCCTTAAAAGCTTTCATGGTCAGGCTCGTCCTTTCTTCAACCTGGTCCCCTACTCAGGGGTCAATTGTCAATTCCCAGGTTCCAAGGTTCAACGTTCAAAGGTTAAGAGGTTAGATAAAAGAAGAAAAAGAGCGATATCACGACGTCAAAATCTTTAAACATTGAGTCCCGATTTTCAAAACCCTGCACGCTGAACTTTTGAACCCTGAACCCACTCTGTGGCATATGTTAAAATTAACATAACAGACTCTAAAAAAAATGGCATTGAGACCAATGCAATGCCATTTTTTTCTATTCACTATTACTACGTTAGTCTTAAACGCAAGTCAATATAAAAAATAGCTAGAAAAGCCGGATCCGGTGTTTTACTGGTTATGAACCTTCAAGTACCTCATCAACCCAGCCCATGGCTGCGATCATGTTCGGGAAACCAATGGTGGTTAATGATAATAAAACGACATGGGCAATTTCTTCTTTGCTGGCACCGGATTCCAGCGCTTTGCGAGTTTGCGACATCACCGCTCCGCGGGAATTGGCGCCGATGGCAATTCCCAGATTGGCGAGATCCTGGCATTTTTTCTCCAATGGACCGGACTCCCGGCAGGTCTTTCCCAATTGCTGAAAATTTTTAAAAACGTCCGGATACTGGCTGGTAAATTTTTCGTAAATTTTAGGTAAATACATAGCTCCTCCAAAAACAATACGCGGCTGATTATTTATAGAATTTTATCCGAGCAACCCTCCCACATTCGCAAGAGCGCTGACAAGAAGGTAGATAAAGCATGCGATTACAGAAAAACCGAAAACATAGTAAATTACACGCAAAGCAGGGGACGTATTGTCTACCAGTGTATGGTGAAAATTTCCATTTTGTTCCAACCGCTCCACCCAGGCGGGCCGCTCGTGACGGGCCTTCTCCAGTTCGACGCTGCCCTCAAACATGACCAGATCCATGGGAAAGTTGTGTCGCCTCAGATGTCCTATGAAGAAGTGGATGGTGGCCACATGGACAATCGCCAGGACAGCCTCGAGGCGATGGACCCATAGTAACACATTTAATACCCATCCTGGCATATAGTTGCTGAAGAAAACAGGGTTGTACAAGATTACCCCTGTGATGCCGAGAAGGGTTATGCCCCAAAAGACAGCCAGGTAATCGAACTTTTCCCAATAACCCCAGCGATCAAATCGTGGTAGTTTTCTTAATCCCAGAATCCAGCCTGCATGCTGAAGGGCCTGACCGAGATCTTCTCTGCGGGGCAGGAGCGAATCCGGGCCATAAATGCTTTTCGGGAAACGCCGCCAGTCGACATGGATAAGGACGTATAGCACGTGAACAACCAGCAAGGCAAGCATGAAAAGACCCACCCACCAATGAATGGTAAGAACCTGATTATAGCCGCCGAAAAAAGATACCCAAAAACGTCCCCAGTTGGTTTCAAAATACAATCGTGCCATACCCGTAGATGCCTGGATGAGAAAAGATAGCATCAGCAGCAGGTGAAATATCCGCTGTGCAGGAGTGAAGCGCTTAATCCCGGCCATCCGGTTTCCTCCGTCCAGCAAAACGATTCTTTAATCTTGACCAAAAGTTATCCGGTAAAAATTCCCTTAAGCCCCACATGAACGCATGCGGTAAAAAAGCGGCAAATGTACCCACGGCAATAGCAACCATCATCCAAAATACGTAAAAGAGCAACGGGAAGCTTTGGCGGGTACTGAGGGCGGCCGGGTTGGGTTCGTGGTTGACATAGGAAGCAAATGAGCGGTTGGCTCCTTCGTGACATTTGGCACACACAAAGGCATGCCGCCTTCTATGGCTCATCTTTGAGTAGTAGTGGCTGAGCCCGGCAATGGGTTCCGGACCGTGGCACTGGCGGCAGGTAATTTTGGCCCTGATGTAATGCAGGTTTCGGGCATGCCGGGGGTGGCACTTTGCGCAAGCCAGGCGTTCATAAAATTTGAGGCCCCAGTGGGAGTCAGCCAGGTATTTCCTGCGGCGAACCTTTTCGGCAATGGGCGATAGTGTAACTGCTTCTCTTTGGGGAATGCCCCCTCTTACAAAAACCGGATAGGTACGGGGCTTGACTTCGTGTCTCTCATAGCTCCGGGAGGCCAATTCTCGTTCACTGTAGCGATAAGGTCTGGAAGTAACTTCCTTTTGGGCCCAGGCCGGTTTTTGGAACCAAGCCGGTACGATGAAAAAGATTATGAGCAGGCAAAGCCCAATCATAGGCGCCATGGCGCTCAACAACCAGGCCGGATTTTTATAACAATGGTCCTGTATGGAGGAAAACACGGCACCACAGGTACCATCTCTTAAATGCCATTTCTTTCGCAAAGAAGATTTTGCCATTTACTACCTCTGGGGATTTTGGTGAACCCGCAACAGACTCTTTTTAACGATAGCATCGTAAAACTTTTGCAGCGTCATCAGATCCGTGTCTTTGTGTTTGTGACAGGTCTGACACGAGTTGGGCACCTGCGGATTTTTTAACGTATCTTCGGGCAGCAAGGTCACAAACACGTGGGAATGCGTGTCACCGGATTCTTCACTTCTAGCGATGCGGGGCATGTGGCAACCGATGCAGTTGGAAAACGAATGTATGGAATGAGACAAGTTGTTGTTGATTAATTTGTGGCATATCATACATTGCTGGGAGCCGGCGCCTTTGGTTTGGAATTGAGTCGGGGGTACGCCCAGCTGATGGACATAATGGCAGCTCGTGCAGGTAACGCCTTCCTGGGAATGCGTGGAGTACAGCCATTCGATATATTGCTGGCCGTGCCCTTTGGCGAACTCGTCAGCGTAGGTGCTTTTAATGTCTTTATGATCGTAGCTGTTGGTTTTAAAATACCGCCCCAGGGCACGGCCTGGCTGATAATCTACCGGCCATTTGACACCCTCAACTTTAACCGATTCACCGCGGCTATGGCAGGAGCCGCAGATTTGGGTTCGGAAGGCCGCCGGCAGGTGGGAGGGATTGACGATGGTCAGGCGTTTGTCGAAGACTGCTTTTTCGGGCAAGGCCACGTGGTGGGAACCGGGGCCGTGACAGGCCTCGCAGCCGACGCGGGGTTCAACGAAGGTGTTTTTTTCCAGATCGACGCCCGTGGCGTGGCAGCCGGCGCAATATTTGTCCCAGGGCCGCTTATCCCAGTCGGCTTCATAATAATTAATCCACTGGTTGGTCCTGGCCTCATACTGCACGGGAGCGACATAGAGTTTTCCGTTTTTT
>Ga0255055_10001211_pt1 | contig 19296 bp, 13 predicted proteins | sample JV7_2_27_MG_FD_188633 | JGI IMG/M metagenome (GOLD analysis project Ga0255055, IMG submission 188633) | Seawater microbial communities from Jervis Inlet, British Columbia, Canada - JV7_2_27 | ecosystem: Environmental > Aquatic > Marine > Inlet | place: Canada: British Columbia | collected...
AAGGATTTGAAACCGGTTACTTCAAGTTTTTTTAATTTCATATACCCAGATCTCCCCGGATCGTATTACCATTTGAGCCGATCTTCATTGGAGTTTTATACCGCATAGAAGAAAGATGTCTATTTCCCAAAAATAGCCTTAAATTTAGCTGCCGAACCTTATTTTAGGCAAATTTTGGCTTGCAAAGATGAAGGGAAAGTTGTCTTGAATTTCACCGGCAAATCATAGCAGGATGTGGGCGGCTTGTAAAGAAAAAACACAAGTTACGGTATAATTTTAATGGTTTGGATACAAGATATGGGGGGATGCTCCTTTTTAAGTATGGTTATTAAATCGGGTTTCAAATTTAAGTTGAAAGCGATGGCTTGATCACGAAAACACCAAATTTGAAAAGCACGAAATTCTATTACTTCTTCTTGTTAAAATACCTCGATTTAATTGCAAATTGAAGCACTGCGCCACACCGATCCGCTTTATTCTTGACATTCATTGCCGCCTCGATTATGCATCATTGCAAAGGATTGCGTTATCTGGGGGATTTAATTCTAACCGTAACATACCTCCAATTATCTTATTCATTAAAATCTAGCAGCAAATATGACAAGGAGGCGTAAAATGAATCGAAGAAGATTTTTCATTCCGTTGTTTTTGTGTGCTGTACTTTTTCTGTTTTGGACTGTTTTTCCGGCCTATGCCGGTGTGCTGGAGGATATTAAATCCAAAGGGCAATTGGTGGTGTCCACCGATGCCAATTATTCCCCCCAGAGCTTTTTGAATGACAAGGGTCAACTGGATGGTTTCGATATCGATGTGTCCAAAGAAGTGGCCAAGCGACTGGGCGTAAAAGTCAAGTTTGTCACCCCTGACTGGGACTTGATTGTGGCCGGTAAATGGGGCGCGCGCTGGGATCTGAGCATCGGAAGCATGACCATTACCAGCGCCAGGGCCAAAGTGGTGGATTTCTCCTCTGCCTACTATTACACACCTGCTCAATTCGGTGTTCACAAGAAGAACACGACTATCAAAAGCCTGAGTGATTTCACCGGTAAGACCATCGGTTGTGGATCCGGCACCACCTATGAGACCTATTTGGATCCCAATCAGACCCTCGGAATTGGGGGTGGGGAGAAGATCGTCGATCAGGTGCAGAAGGTCAAGGCGAGAATTTACTCAACCGATATGGAGGCCGTGCAAGATCTGGCTCTTGGAGATGGATTGAGGAGTGATGGGGTATTGACCTCGGGCTTTGTTATCCAGGAGGCCATCAAAAAAGGAGTACCGATCAAGCCTGTTGGCGCCCCGGTTTATTACGAACCCCTTGCGGCGGCCTCTGATAAGACCCGCCCCGGAAGTGCCGCATTCGCAAAAAAGGTCGGTGAACTTTTTGAAGCGATGCACAAAGATGGCACGTTGACCAAGCTTTCTATAAAATGGTACGGCTTTGATGTGACCAAGAAAGCCAAATAAAGCTGCTTTTAATCCCATTTATAAAAGGCGCTTATGACGACAACAAATGATGCTCAGGCCAAGGCTAAAGACATAGGGGTCACCGAAACAAAGCTGAAACACATCGAAGAGGCCCGCAAGGCCAAGAAAAGATTTGTCCTTTGGGTCGCTTTGGTGTGGGTCGGAATATTTGCGGGCCTGCTCTTAATCTTCAAACAATTTAATCTCGATTTTAAGTTCATGCTGAAATACCTGCCCTTTATCATGAAAGGGGTGGGAACCACGATTTATATCTCAATTTTTTCTATTGTTTCTGCATGCCTCCTGGCTCTTTTCGGTGCTCTTGGCAGGCTTTCTAAAAATCCGATCTTTTATGGAGTCGCGACTTTCTATATCTCTGTCATTCGGGGCACGCCGCTGATTGTTCAAATATTCGTGATCTATCTCGGTCTGCCTCAAATGGGAATTGTAATTAGTGCTGTGCCTGCCGGGATTATCGCCCTTGGCGTCAACTATGGAGCTTATATGACCGAGATATTCAGGGCTGGAATCCAGTCCATCGGTCGGGGCCAGATCGAGGCAGCCCATTCATTAGGAATGACCTATGCCCAGATGATGAAGCGCGTGGTGTTGCCCCAGGCTTTGCGCCTCACTATCCCCCCCACCGGCAATGAATTTATCGCCATGCTCAAAGACTCGTCGCTTGTGAACTTTCTGGGGGTGTGGGAGCTCTTTTTCAGAGCCATAAAGGTCGGGCGGCAGAATTTCCGTAACATGGAAACGCTTATTATTGCAGGCCTCTTTTATTGGCTGGTCACCATCATTTTTCAGTATTTCCAGTCCCGGCTGGAGAAGCGTATGGCTAAAGGGACCCGAAAAGCAAGTGATATGGGGCATTAATCGCCATCGATAGCCTCAAACACCAATTTTGTGCAACAGGCGCGAAACGAGTCGTCCATGCTGATGTGACGCGGGGCTCTGTTGCGAAAACAACTCCCTTTGAACCGTTGAATTGGAGTGAGAAAACTATTTATGGAACCCATTATCATCATCAAGGACCTTAAGAAATATTTTCAGCACCTCCTGGTTTTGGACGGCATCACAACCAATATTATGCCGGGGGAGGTGGTTGTGATCATTGGTCGCAGCGGTTCAGGTAAGAGTACGCTTCTGAGATGCCTGAACGTGCTGGAAGAATCCCAATCCGGCTATGCCCTAATCGATGGCATTGAATTACCTATCGGGCAAAAACGAACGAGAGAAGTCAGAAAAAGAATCATTGAGATCCGCACCCATATGGGAATGGTTTTCCAGGATTTTAACCTATTTCCCCATCGTACGATTATCGATAATGTCATCGAGGGGCCGGTCATCGTTAAGAAAGAAGATCGAAAAACTGCCATTGCCAGGGGGGAGGAGCTGTTGAGCTGGGTGGACATGATCGAAAAAAAAGATTATTATCCCGACCAGTTATCCGGGGGGCAGAAACAGCGGGTGGCCATTGCGCGCGCACTGGCCATGGAACCCAAGATCATGCTTTTTGATGAACCCACCTCGGCCCTGGACCCTGAACTGATCGGTGAAGTCCTCAATGTGATGAAAAGGCTCGCTGAGGAAGGAATGACGATGTTGGTCGTCACCCATGAGATGGGTTTTGCCAGAGAAGTTGCGGATCGAATCATTTTTCTGGGGGAAGGGGGGATCATTGAAGATAACCCGCCAGAAAAAATAATGGAAAACCCCGACCATGAAGACACCCGCCTTTTCTTGAACCATATTTTATGAATTTTTCTACTTAGACTTTTTGGAACTCATCTAATCCATTTGGGCTTTTCGCTCTGATCTTTTTCTTCCTTTAAGACCGCACCCTTCCGGATCACATTCTAATTGATGTTCCTTGATAAACAAACGTACGGGATTAAGCCGTGCCGGTCGTTTTTGAATAATCTTGACAATAATGCTAAGGGATAGGTATGCATTTAAGTTTACGACAATATAAATTTTGCATTTGATTGATACCTGGAGGACATATGACAGGCAAAGACGACCTAAATATCAACAAATTACTTAAAAACCCAGCGGTGCTGCGGGTCACCGATGATATTAGCCCCGTATTGTCGGAAAGAAGAAATTATTCGCCGCCGGTATGCGATGCGCTTCGCAGGAAATATACGGTATTGAAAGAAACGGATCGTTATAAATTTACGGTGGACAAAGAAGCCAGAAGGCAGCTCCCCAGTCTGATTGATAACAAGATACGACTGATTGAGGGACTGGATTCGGCTGATGAAACCCTTGCCAAAGCTTACGGCCGACCGCGTAACATCGGCATTGTGTTCTCAGGAGGTCCTGCGCCGGGCGGGCACAATGTCATTGCTGGCCTTTATGATGCCGCCAAAAAAGCCAACCCAGCGTCAAAAATATACGGCTTTTTAATCGGGCCGGACGGAATCATCGAAAATGAAGCTCTTGAGCTCGATGACGAATTGGTTGACGCCTATCGCAACCTGGGCGGTTTTACCATGATCAAAACCGGCCGGGCCAAAATCGACACCAAAGAGAAGATGGAATTGTCCAAGGAGACCTGTAAAAAGCTCAATTTGGATGCCCTGGTTATTGTGGGCGGCGATGATTCGAATACCAATGCCGCATTTTTAGCCCAGGAAATGTTTGCAGACGGTGTTCAGGTAATCGGAGTCCCCAAGACGATTGACGGCGATATCCAGGTCAGAGACGACTCCGGCAATGTCCTGTGTGCCATGTCTTTTGGGTTCCATACCGCTGCCCGGGCGTTTGCCAATTCAATCAGCAATCTTTGCACGGATAGCAGCTCAGATGTCAAATATTGGCACATCTGCAAAGTCATGGGCCGGGTGGCCAGTCACCTGGCACTTGAAACGGCTTTGCAAACGCATGCCAATCTGACCCTGATCGGAGAAGATCTGGCGGATTATGTCGACAAAAACAGACTCAAGAAGGCACAGAAACAAGGTAAAGTCGATTACCATGCATACGGCATGACCCTGCGACACCTCTCACGGGTTATTTGCGACGGAATTCTCCGTCGAGCTGCTGTTGGGAAAAACTACGGTGTGATTGTCATTCCGGAAGGTGTCCTGGAGTTCATCAACGAGATTCAGGTTTTTATTATTAAACTGAACACCATCATCGCCGAATACAACCAGACGCACGATAAGGATTTCCATTCGGCCTTTGCGTTGCTTGATGACAAGTTAGAATATTTAAGGAGGCTTGCCCAGCGGTCGAGGAAGAATTTGACGTTTACACTCTGGAAGACACGGGACGATGACCTGTTTAACGATATTCCTGCTTTTTTCCAGGAGGGCCTTTTAATGGAAAGGGACAGTCATGGTAATTTTCCCTTTTCTCAGGTTGAAACCGAAAAAGTTTTATTGGATCTTGTAAAGGATTACCTCAACATTTTAAAAGATGAGGGACGTTACCGTCTGGGAGTCAAGCGAACATATTATCAAAAAACATTAGCACAAGCCGGGTTGGATCCCGCTAGGTTTGGCGCCGCGCTATTTGAAAACTATGGGCAGAGTGAATTCCTGTTAAGAAAAACATCAATTATATCAGCAAAAACTTGCAAACAGGCTCTGGTAAAAGAGGGGCTGATAAAAAAAGACGATGAAATTCCTGCAGCCGTTGATAAAATTTATAAAAAATCGGTTCCGGCGTTTAAGACCCAGATTCATTTTTACGGTTATGACGGCAGAGGCAATGATCCGACCCGATTTGATTGTATCTATACCTATAATTTGGGGCTTACCGTATTTGGCCTGATTGCCAACGGCGCTACCGGGCAGATGGCGGCTATCCGAAATCTGGAGAAAGACTTTTCAAAATGGGAACCGATCGGGATTTCGATTGCGCCTTTGATGCATCTCGAGGAGCGCAAAGGCAAGCTGGCACTTGTACTGGAAAAAAGTATCGTCGATGTCAATTCAGTTGCGTTCCAGGTGGTTAAGTCCAAGCGGGAGAAATGGCTGGCAGTGGACTCGGACGAGGATCACTTTAGAAGACCCGGCCCCATCCGGTTTAGCGGTAGGAGTGAAGAAGACAGGCCGATTACACTCGAGTTAAATGCGCTGGCCAATCAAGGCGATAAATGAACGTCTCGGAATTTCTATAACAGATTGAAAGCATGTAGCTTTTAACGACACTGGTTTTATGCCGCCTACATTCCAATTGTGAGCGAAGCGAACTAAGTTCTTTTAATCGTAGGAATATAGGGTCTCCAGGCGATTTTTTTTCTCTTCATTAATGATTCTCAAATCTACGAGAAGATCGCCAATACCGGCCTCCCGAAGGTAGTCGATTTCCATGATGACCGCAGGCTTTTTTTGCTTTATGCTGTAAAAAGTGTAATGCAGGTGCAGTGAACTTTTCTTTAACAGATGCACATTCGCGCCGTAGAATATGATATGATTGCTCATAATAAAATATCCCGCCGCCGCCAGGATCACAATGAGTATATATTGCTTAATTCTTACATTCATTATATTACCTTGTTTATTCAGTTTAAAAAGTGTTCATAAATCGGTACCGTTAATCTGTATAAAAATTTTATCAAAATGGGGCTATTTCGTCAATATTTGCAGAACCTATCTCAAAAATGCGTCTAAGTGCCCAGGGCTGCGTTGTCCCGCGAATTGAAATACTCACGTACTCCGTGTACGCTCCGTTTTCAATTCGCGGGACGCCTTGCCCTGTTGAACACATTTATTTATTAAATCAAGATGTGAAATCCCGCTTTTAAGCGGGGAACCCTTATCCACTATTTTTGAGATAGGTTCTAGATTTCCGCAGGCGCTTTTGAGTTTTAATTTCTTCAGGTAGTGACTCCATGAATAAATTCAAAAAGCTTTTTCACAATCGGGTTGATATGGCCGATTATATGGTGCTGACCGGAATCTTTCTGGGGGCTTTATACTGGGCACTGGAGTCTCTTTTAAACGTTTTTTCTCCGGAAGAAATCAGCTTTTATGAAGAAATATTCGGACCGAATATCAGTGAAGTCTGGCCCCGTTTAATCGTATTTTGTCTTTTTTTGATGTTTGGTTCTCACGTACAGTTTACCATTAATGAACGCAAAAAAGCATTGGAAGCTTTAAAAGAAAGTGAGGAAAAATACCGAACCATTCTCGAAAGCATCGAAGAAGGCTACTATGAAGTCGACTTTGAGGGTTATTTCGTTTTTGTAAATGATTCGTTGAGCAAAACTTTAGGAGTCCCCAAGATAGATCTAAGATTCATGAACTTTTGGGATTTTATGGACGATGAGAATGCCGGACTGGTTTATGAAACATTTTTGGAATGTCGGCGCACCGGAAAACCGGTTAAAGCCTTTGACTGTGAGTTTAATATCGATGGCGCGACTTTGTATATTGAGGCCTCGGTTTCTTTGTTGCGGGATTCAAGAGGCCTGCCAATCGGATATCGAGGCGTGCTGCGGGACAGGACCGAAAAAAAGAAAATGGAAATGGACTTGCTGGAATCTTACCGTAAAGTTCATGAAGCGCGAACCGCAACAATCCTGGGCCTGGCCAAGCTTGCCGAATACAGGGATGAAGGTACCGGCACCCATCTGGAAAGAATCCGGGAGTATGCGCGAATCATTGCACAGGAACTTTCCATGAATCCCAAATTTAGCGACCGCATCGATCAGCAATACATTGACGATATTTACCAGTCTTCCATTTTACATGATATCGGCAAAGTCGGTAGCCCGGATGCATTGTTGCTAAAGCCCGCAAAGCTTACAAAAGAAGAGTTTGATATCATTAAACGCCATACGCTAATGGGAGGCAATGCGATAAAAGAAATCGAATCACAGATTGAGGGTAAATCCTTCCTGGCGATGGGAAAGGAAATCGCTTTCAATCATCATGAAAAATGGGATGGGTCCGGTTATCCACGGGGACTAAAAGGAGAGGCGATCCCCTTGTCTGCCCGTATTATTGCCTTGGCAGATGTCTATGACGCACTGACAACCAAACGATTTTACAAAGAAGCTTATTCCCATGATAAAGCCAAGAATATGATAATCGATTTAAAGGGTAAACATTTCGATCCGGAGGTTGTGGATGCTTTTTTAGCCGTGCAAGAAAAAATTAACCATGTGCGTAAGGAAAAGCTCAAGGAGGAATCAGATTTGATCCAACGGCCGGCCCAGGCTATAGGCAGGTAATTCGATCCGGTTGAAAATCTACCGAGTAAAGTGACAGCCACCTCTGAAAAATATATTCTGGCCGTTGACCTTGGAACTTCGGGACCTAAAACGGCTCTGGTTTCCACGCGCGGCGAGGTGGTCGATTACGAATTTGAAGGCATCGAACTGCTTGTTTTGCCCGACGGTGGTGCCGAGCAAAAGCCGGACCAATGGTGGCAAGCCATCATAAACACTGCCAAACGAGTTCTTGAGAAAAAATGGGTGGCGGTTGAAGATATTGTTTGTGTGAGTTGCACCAGTCAATGGTCAGGAACCGTTGCTGTCGATAAAAATGGTCAGGCGCTATCAAATGCCATCATCTGGATGGATACCCGGGGAAGCCGCTATATTGAAGAAATCACAAGCGGTCTGATCAAAGTTGAAGGTTACAATATCCGGAAACTTAAACGATGGCTCCGCCTGACCGGCGGTGCACCGGGACATGCCGGAAAAGATCCGATTGCCCATATTTTATTCCTAAAAAACGAATTTCCTGAAATATATCGTCAGGCTTTTAAATTCCTGGAGCCCAAGGATTTTATTAATCTTAAGTTTACCGGCCGGTATGCCGCCTCCTTCGACTCAATTGCCCTCCATTGGCTAACCGATAACCGCAATCTCGCCCAAATTGTTTATGACGACCAGCTCATCCGCATGTCAGGTGTCGTGCGCGAGAAATTTCCAAACCTCAAATCTGCCACTGACTTACTGGGTCCGCTTAAAAAAGAAGTTGCCCAAGAACTGGGCTTGAATGAGAATGTCCAAGTCATAATGGGAACACCGGACATCCATAGTGCGGCTATCGGCTCCGGTGCGGTGAGAGATTTTGAAGGACATTTATATATCGGATCCTCATCCTGGATCACGTGCCACGTGCCCTTTAAAAAAACAGATTTATTTCACAATATGGCATCTCTGCCTTCGGCGATTCCAGAACGCTATTTTATCGCCAATGAACAGGAAGCGGCCGGCGCCTGCCTGAACTTTCTAAGAGACAATATTTTATATCACCCCGACCAGGTTCTGAATGAGTCAAAGCTCCCGGATGTCTATAAGATTTTTGACGAGATTGCCCAAAATACTTCTGCCGGTAGTGGCGGGGTGATTTTCACGCCCTGGTTATACGGTGAGCGCACACCGATTGAAAACGATTCTGTTCGTTCGGCTATTTTTAATATTTCTTTAAGAACGACGCGGCAACATCTTGTAAGGGCAATTTTCGAAGGTGTGGCTTATAATTCGAGGTGGCTGCTTGGATATGTGGAAAAGTTCATTCAGCGACGGTTGGATCCCATCCATATTATCGGTGGTGGTGCCAATTCCAATGTGTGGTGTCAAATTTTCGCAGACGTTTTTAATCGCACCATCAAGCAGGTCAAAGACCCCATCCTGGCCAATGTACGTGGCGCTGCATTTCTGGCTTCTGTCTCTCTGGGCTACCTTGCGTTCAATGACATTCCCGATCAGGTTCAAATCGCCAATACCTATAAGCCGGATCCTAAAAACCGCAAACTCTATGATAAATTATACCGCGAATTTCTGAATTTATATAAACAAAACAAAAAAATCTATAAACGCCTGAATCGAGGTTAGCGCCGATGGATATTAAACGCATCAACGAAAGCTTTATTGGCCGGGTGAATCCCCGGATTGCTACCTGGTTATTCAACCGCATTAATAAGCTGCCTTCAATAGAAAAAAAAATTGACCAGGAATATGCTGCGCTGCTTCATGACCTTGAGCACAGTGTGAAACCTTATCGAGAACAATTCGATACATATGCTGACCTGCCGGAAAAGGGGCGCGCAAAATCAGATATCTTAAAGGAGATGCAAACCCTAACCGGCATAGAGGATTCCAGGTGGCAGGAAGGATATGCTTCAGGTGCTGTATATCACGGCGATGCAGATCACATCAATTTTTTAAATCAGGTCTACGCTCTCAATTCCCAGAGCAATCCCTTGCACTCAGATTTGTGGCCCAGCAGTGCGAAATACGAATCTGAAATTATCTCCATGACAGCAAAAATGCTGGGTGCTGAAACGGCCGTTAACCCCTCGGATGCGGATCAAGAAATCTGCGGGGCGGTATCATCGGGTGGCACCGAAAGTATTTTACTGGCGATGAAGGCTTACCGGGATTGGGCCAGAGATCAAAAAAAGATCATGCGGCCGGAGATGATCGTTGCGGTCACCGCGCATGCCGCATTTGAGAAGGCGGCAGCGTATTTTAAAATCAAGCTTAAACGCATACCTGTGGATGCTGATTACAGGGCCGATGTGGCTGCAGCCCGAAAAGCCGTCTCCCGGAATACCATTGTCATCGTCGGGTCGGCCCCTTCATTTCCCCACGGGATGGTGGATCCGATTGCGGAACTGTCTGAGTTGGCCAAAGAAAAAGGAATTGGATTCCACACGGATGCCTGCCTGGGGGGTTTTATTTTGCCGTGGGCGGAAAAGCTTGGGTGGGAAGTTCCGGTTTTTGATTTCAGATTGCCCGGGGTTACGTCAATTTCTGCCGACACCCATAAATATGGATATGCGGCCAAAGGGACGTCTGTCATCTTATATCGGGGGTTGGCCTTGCGCCGTTATCAGTATTTTACATCAAGCGATTGGCCGGGAGGGCTTTATTTTTCGCCCACCTTTGCCGGCAGTCGTCCCGGAGCCCTGAGTGCCGCCTGCTGGGCGGCTATGATCACAACGGGAAAAAAAGGCTATATGGCAGCGAGCAAAAAAATCCTGGAGGCTGCTTCAATAATAAAAAAAGGGATTCAAGAAATTTCCGATCTACATATTTTGGGCAATCCCCTTTGGGTCATTGCCTTTGGTTCCAAAACCCTGAATATTTACCAGGTGATGGATTATATGACTTCCAGAAATTGGAGTTTAAACGGTCTGCACCATCCCTCCTGTGTCCACATCTGCGTGACGCTTAGGCATACCCTGCCAGGTGTCGCCGAAAGATTTATTGATGATTTAAAAGCCGCTGTTGACGCTGTCCGCAAAAATCCAGCCAGAAATGGCGGCATGGCGCCGATTTATGGCATGGCTGCCAATTTTCCGGTTCGGAGCCTGGTGGGGCGTTTATTGGAGAGATATATCGATTTACTCTACAAACTCTAAAACGGGCCTAAAAACAATTGTCTACTGTCCGAGGGCGGTGTTCTAATCTAGCGCAAAATACTCACGTACTGCCGTGTACGCTCCGTTTTTGCGCCAGATTACGCCGTGCCCTCGAACAGGATCCAACCGTTTTTAGGCCAGTTTACATTTAAAAAAGCCGGTGCCTTATTTATCCAAATTTTCGTCATTATTAAAAAATCCATTCAAGTGTCTCCCCAATCCTGCCGATATATTAATCAGATTTCAAGCGGATAGGCCGGTGATTATTTTAGCGGTGTTTGGGCGGATTGATCTTCTTCCGATTTTAAAGATTACAAATCAAATCGAATCGTTATAACAGATCCTCTGTGGATTAAGGACAATATCAGTGGACCAGGATTGAATTGTTCATATGACCGACTTTGAGCCCAAAAAATTCGGCAAGTATCAGCTGTTGGACAAAATCGCTGTGGGCGGTATGGCCGAATTGTATCGTGCCAAAGTTACGGGCGATTATGGCTTTGAAAAGCAGGTGGCCATAAAGAGGATATTACCCCATCTCTCTGATGAGGGCAATCTGGTTAAGGCCTTTATCGATGAGGCCAAGCTCGCTGCGCTGCTTCAGCACGAAAATATTGTTCAGATTTATGACTTTGGAAATATGAATGGCGAATACTTTATCGCCATGGAATACCTTTTTGGCAAGGATCTTCGCAAGCTGACTTACAAGGCTAAAGAAAAAGGCGTCCCCTTTGGTCTGGAAAACACCCTTTACGCTATTTCCCGCGTTTGTGCCGGGCTTGATTACTCTCATAACCTTAAAGATTTGCAGGGCAAGCCGCTAAATATCATCCACCGTGATATCAACCCCCAAAATATCTTTATTACCTATGAAGGGCAGGTGAAAATCATTGATTTTGGCATCGCCAAGGCCGCCAGTCACAATAGCACAACCCACGAGGGGCTGATCAAAGGTAAACTGGCCTATATGTCACCCGAGCAGGCCAACGGCCAAACAATTGATCATCGTTCCGACATCTTTTCCACCGGAATCATTCTATATGAACTGCTGGCCTGCCAGCGCATGTTTCAGGGTGAAACAATGCACATTTATACTCAGGTGCGTGATGCCGTGTATGAACCGTTGGAAAGCCTGCTGCCGGATCTACCCGCTAAACTGCATCAGGTTGTTCAGCAAGCCCTGGCCAAAGAACCTGATGAACGCTACCAGAGCGGCGGGGAAATGCTTGCCGATCTGGAAGAATGCATTTATCAGCTTTCTTTCCGACCGAATGCCAGGAATTTTGCCAACTGTGTTAAAGATCTTTTTAAGCAAGAATTCGCAGCTGAAGAAACCGCATTATTCAGCAACACTCAGATTTATGCTGACGTGGCGACCGATCTCGATAAAGAATCAACTGCAGACGGGCCAACCCACAATAGCACCATTTTTCTAGCCGTTCCAAAAATTTCTGAGCAATTACGACCCAACATCTGGCGATTCGGTTTGGTGGCCGCTATGGTCATCATTGGTTTTATGTTTGACCTGAGCTTGACAAAATTACCATTTACACCATCTGATCGTTCAGTCTCGGCGTATTCGATAGAATTGCCGCCGCCGGCGTCGGTTAGGAACCCCACTAAAGATAAAATTGAAGCGGCCAAAGCCGCACTGCAGGCCAAAGAGTTTTCCCTGGCCTTGGCGTTATTTGAAGAAGTTTTAAGCGGGGATCCATCTTTAGAAAAAGAGATTTCCGATGCCTACTCAGAGGCGCTGCAGGGTCTTGCAGCCCATTTGATGCCTGGAGATCCTGATGTGGCCAAAGTCTATTTGCTAAAAGCATTGGACGTGGACCCCGCGAGTATATCGGTATTATCCCAGCTCGGATACATTTACGTTCGCCATAACGATTATCCGCATGCCATTGAAACCTATCAAAAAGTCGCTGAGCTCGATCCCGGACGGGCAGACACCTTTTTTAACCTCGGATACATCTATGCGGTAACCGAAAACTATTCCGAAGCAAAGGAGATGTATTCCCGGGTGGTTGAACTGACACCGGATTATCTTGATGAAGCCCTGTTTAATCTCGCCGTGGTCCAGGCACAACTTGGCGAACGCGATAAGTGCATCAAAAGTTTGAAGCAGGCCATTGAGATCAATCCCGCTAACGAGACAGCTTTAGCCTATTTAAAGCAACTAAAGGAAGAGAAGGAGTAAATCCCATGAGGTATTTTATTCGGAAACTATTTCGAACCGGCATCATCGGGGCGTTTGTCGTTTTAATGATTTTTGGCTGTACCAGTGGTAAAGAAATGAACGTCGGCCAAAAATACGAGGCTTCCAAATCATGGTTTAAAGAAAAATGGAACGCTATGGGATCCGAGTCTTCATCCTCAAAAGATGAGCAGACATCCTTGAAGCCTCATGATCAAAACTCCAATTATTTGGTTTACCAAACCCAGTGGTCCGATGAGACGCTTTCCGGTATTGCGGAATGGTTTACAGGGAATGCGGATAATTGGAAAACGCTTGCCTCCGCCAATCCAAAGGTCAGACCGAATCACATCGCCGCGGGCACCATAATTCTCATACCGGTTAAGCTGGCAAAGACCCGTAAACTTCCAACCGAGGCTTTTGCAAAAAAACATCGTCTCAATTATTTTGAGCACGAAGTGCAATGGCCCGGAGAAACACTGTCTTTAATTGCTAAATGGTACACGGGTCGCTATGGAAACTGGAAAGCTCTGGCTAAGGCAAATCCTGGCCTGAATCCCAATCGAATTAGGGTCGGAAACATCATAAACATCCCCACTGAAATGATGAAATCTAAAGAGCCTTTGCCCCGCAAGGTAGTCGCCAAATCTCTGTCCAGTTATTATGCGCATACCGTTCGAGAACCTGATGAGAAATTGACCGATATTGCTAAGTGGTACACGGGGAAGGCGGGAAACGCCAAGCTGTTAGCAAAGGCCAATCCGGACCTTGATCCTGAGTTTTTGCTGGTTGGCAATGAAATTTTTATCCCGTCGGATTTGCTCAAAACCCGCAAACCCTTACGCCAAAAATCGATTCAGGCTTCGACGTCCGGACCGGCAAAGAAACCTTCTGTATCCAAAGACCCCGCTCCGGCATCTCCAGCTCCTAAACCAAAGAAAATCCAATTGTTTGGCCCCAAGCAATTTCCTGCCCACTGACACTGATAACCATAAGATTTTATTTCTGTTTCCCGGGCAAGCCTGGCGGCGTTTTATAGTGGTTGTCAAAAAAACGTTCCGTTATTCAAACGTTTTTTTCTACAACCACTTATGCCCCAATTCCGTATTTCGGTACATTATTATGGAAAGCGGTAGAAAATCGGATCAATCGGCTCGATTGAATGATTATTCACCCTTTGTATTTTCGTAAATATATCCATTCTAAATTTCTTATTTTTAATACCTCAGATGCTTATTTATGTAATTAATTGAAATTATATATTATAAGCATTTTTCCCTGATTCGAAGCTTTGTGGTTTTTTGCTTGACAGATAAATAATGTCTTTGATAAGTGAATGAATGCCCATTCATTGTTTATACCCACTATTGACGAGGAGGCCATTATGCCAAGGAAGATTCGATCTGCCGCTGTCATCGGCTCGGGAATTATGGGAGGCGGTATCGCCGCCCTGCTGGCCGGGGCCGGCATAAAAACACTCTTGCTGGATATCGTGCCGCCGAATTTAAAGGCGGAAGAAAAAAATGATCCGCCGGCACGCAACCGAATCGTGAAGGCCGGCTTAGATGCCGCATTGGCAATCCAACCGGCGCTTTTTATGTCCCCCCGAGATGCGGAACGCATTACAATCGGCAATCTGGAAGATGATTTTGCAAAGATTGCAGACTGCGACTGGATTGTCGAGGTCATTGTTGAAAACCTAAAGATTAAACAGGATCTTTTGAAACGAATTGAGCCGATTCGCAAGAAAGACACCCTTGTTTCTACCAATACTTCCGGTATCCCGTTAAAGGCCATGTCCAAGGGTCGCGGCAAAGAATTTAAGCAACACTTTCTGGGAACCCATTTCTTTAATCCGGTCAGATATATGAAACTGCTTGAAATTATTCCCGGTGAAGAAACCCTGCCTGAAATTCTTGAATTTATGGCAGATTTTGGGGAACGGATTCTGGGCAAAGGTATTGTGTGGGCCAAAGACACGCCGAATTTTGTCGGCAACCGGATCGGGGTACAGGGAATGGTAAAAGTCATGCAGCTGATGCTTGAAGAAGGGATCACCATTCCGGAGGTGGATTCCCTGTTTGGCCCGGTCATGGGCAGACCCAGAACCGGCATGTTTAAAACAGCCGATATTGTGGGTCTGGATACGTTGGCCCATGTGGCCAAAAACACTTACGAGCTGATCGAAAAAGATGAGGATCGCGAAAGTTTTGTCCTGCCGGAGTTCGTAAACACCATGATCGAAAAGAATTTGCTGGGTAAAAAAAGCCAGAGCGGATTTTATAAAACCGACCTTACACCTGACTGGCAGAAAATCCGCAAAGTGATTGACCCGGCCACACTTGAATATGAAGAGGCCCGACCGCCTGAATTGCCCTGCCTGGCGGCAGCTCAAAAAGCGAAGACCCTGCCGGAAAAGATGCAGGCCATTGTGTATGGTGAAGACAAGGGCGCCAAGTTTGCCTGGAAAGCAGTTGCCAATAATTTGATTTATGCCGCCAATAGGGTTCCGGAAATTTCCGATACCATTGTGGATATCGACAATGCCATGAAGTGGGGCTTTAATCTGGAGATGGGGCCGTTTGAAACCTGGGATGCCATCGGTCTGGAAGCCTCTGTTGCGCGCATGGAAAAAGATGGATTTGATGTGCCGGAAAAAGTCCAAAAAATGCTCAAAACCGGGAACACTTCGTTTTACAAAACGGAAAACGGCACGGTGTTTTACTATGATTTTGAATCTGAAAGCTATAAAGAACGGATGGTCAGCGAAAACATTATTTCGCTGGCAGCTGTGAAGGCCAAAGGAATGGTTGTCAAGACTTCCGAATCGGCCAGCTTGATCGACCTGGATGACGGCGTCTTCTGTCTGGAGTTTCATACCAAGCTGAACTCTTTGAATCAGCAGATCATTGAAGCCATTCATGAAGCCAGAGAATTTATAAATACCGAGGGAATCGGATTGGTCATCGGCAATCAGGCCGGCGGCATGCCGGGTGCTTTTTCGGCCGGTGCCAATCTGGCTGATGTGGTTGCCGCTGCAAAGGTTAACCAATATGAGGGCATCGAATTGATGGTCAAAGATCTGCAATATGGACTTCAAAAACTCCGGTATGCCTCATTTCCTGTCGTAACTGCACCTTATGGGTTAACGCTTGGCGGCGGCTGCGAAGTTTGCCTGGCCTCTGACAAGATTGTGGCCCACGCCGAACTTTATATGGGCCAGGTGGAAATTGGTGTGGGGCTGATCCCCGCTGGCGGCGCCTGCTTGAACCTTATGAAAAAATTTTTAAGTTCGCTGCCCGACGTGGTAACCGATTTTGATCTGGCAAAATTTTTCCTGCCGGTTTTTATGGCTATTGCCATGGCCAAAGTGTCAATTTCGGCCGCGGATGCCAGAGTCAATGGTTTCTTAGGTCCCCGGGATCGAATCGTCTTTAATAGAGATTATCTTATCGGTGAGGCTAAAAAAGATGTTCTAAAAATGGTCGATGAAGGTTATGCGCCACCGCCCAAACGGAAAATAAAGGTTTTGGGTCAGGCCGCCCAGGGCATGGTGAGCGTGGAAATATCCAACATGCTCAACGGAAAATTTATTACAGAATATGACGCATTATTGGCCAAAAAGATTGCCTATGTCATCAGTGGCGGAGATGTGCGGGACAATGCAGAAGTCGAAGAGGATGTTATCTTGACGCTCGAACGCGAAGCCTTCGTTGAACTTTTAAAAGAAGAAAAGACCCTGGCGCGCATTGATCATATGCTTGCCACTGGCAAACCCTTACGGAACTAAATACTTAGTCAAATGCTATCGAAAAATTTTGTGAATAAATTAAAAATGGTGTGGGCTAGCAACTATAAAATTCGAATATCGAATCTCGAAATTCGAAACAAACCCTAAATCCAAATGTCCTAATAATCAAAACAATGGATACACAGATACTCAAGACTTCGTAATGTTTCGGTCATTTGAATTTTGGTAATTCGAAATTGTTTCGAGTTTCTTGCTTCGGATTTGGCGATTCTAATAAATACAACTTAGCCTTTTTAATTTAGGGAGGTAATAATATGAGAGACGCGTACATTGTAACTTCTATAAGAACACCGGGGTGCAAGCGCAACAAAGGGGCGTTTAAGGATACCCGGCCGGAGGATCTGCTGTCTTTTATTCTGACTGAGGCCGTTGAAAAAACTGAAAATCTGGAAAAAAAAGATGTGGAAGACACTATGATCGGATGCTCCTTTCCGGAAGCCGAGCAGGGGCTTAATATCGGCCGGATTGCTTCCCAGATTGCCGGCTTTCCGGTTGATGTAACCGGCGCCACCGTCAACCGCTTTTGCGCTTCCGGTTTGGAAGCCATTTCTCAATCCGCTTTACGGGTGATGGCCGGTTGGTCTGATATCGTCATCGGCGGCGGCCTGGAATCCATGACTTTTGTTCCCATGGGGGGTAACTTGCCGCGGCCGCATCCGGAATACACCCAAAAAATGGCTGATTTATACGCATCCATGGGCATTACCGCTGAAAATGTGGCCCAGCGGTATAATGTTGCCCGGGAACCCCAGGATGAATTTGCCTTTCAATCCCAGATGAAAGCAGCCGAAGCCAAAAACAAAAAGCTATTTAAAGAAATTGTGCCTACACCGGCTGCCCGTTATGTCGAACAGGAAGATGGGACTTATAAAAAGGAGACTTTTTTGCAGGATTTTGATGACGGCATCCGGGAGGACACGACTCCGGAAGGACTGGCCAATCTGAATCCGGTATTTGCCGCCGGCGGAACCGTTACGGCCGGTAACTCATCTCAGATGACCGACGGGGCCGCAGCCACTGTCATCATGAGTGAAGATAAAGTCAAAGCCCTCGGCGTCAAACCGATTGCCAAGTTTAAGTGTTATACCACCGTGGGCTGCCAGCCCGATGAAATGGGCATCGGGCCGGCCTTAGCCATTCCCAAACTCATGCGGCTGGCCGCAATGGATTTAAAAGATGTCGGCCTGTTTGAAATCAACGAAGCCTTTGCCTCCCAGGCCCTTTACTGTATCGATGAGCTGGGAATCGATAAACAAAACGTGAACATCCATGGCGGCGCCATTGCCCTGGGGCATCCCTTGGGATGTACCGGCGCCAAGCTGTGTGCGACCCTACTAAATAACATGCAGGAACGCGGTGTCAAATACGGCGTGGAGTCTATGTGTATCGGCGGTGGTATGGGTGCGGCGGCGTTATTTGAGCTTTGTGAATAGCTCTGGAATTCATATTTCATTTACTAAAGCTGCGCTTCAGTTTTTAATCGTACTCGTACTCCTCGTCGTCCTCGACATTATATCGAATTGAAAGCCATAAGCATCTGGTTATCGATTAGGAGCACGAGGACGAGAACGATTGGAGAGTGGCGCAGAAGGAGCTATAATTGCGGTTATTTAGTTAAATTGCGATCATGCAGTCCGTTGAGCATATTAGCCAGTTTCTTCAGATTTGACCTGCAGAAAGACTTGCTGGTTTTCCCAATTCATTTCTAAAAGCGCGGAAACATGTGTTTTCTCATCATTCAACTGAATTGACCTGCTGCTGGCTTTTAAATATTCCGCATTGCGCCGCGCAAAATTCTGGAATGCACCCCCTTCAATCATAATTCCATTTTCCAGAAACGCCGGTCCCAACTCCTTGGCGACCATATTAAAAAATTTCAGGATAATCTCTCCGTCGCCTTTGGCAATGGAAGCCTCTGCTTTTGTGTACGAGATGTTGTCGCGCAATGATGCATAGAATCCACCCTTGCGAAAAGTCACTCCCACGAGACCCGGCATGGCAGCCGATAAGGCCAGCCTTGAGCCATTTTCGATCGAGGCAGTATCCACATCATCCACCGGTTTGCCGTCCAAAAAAATCGTCTGGATTCTATTGTCGACGTAATCCCCGGAAATACCGAGGTGCTGACAGAGCAATTCCCGGATGGTGATACGCGTCTTGATTTGAAGTTTGAAGCCGCGTTCTGCCAATTGCAAAAAGCGTAAAATCAGACTAGCTTCGACGATAAGGCGAAGATGCTGTATGGCTGAATCAGGGGCTCCCTCCCGGAGATTTGATCTTGATCGGTTGAAGATGGCCATAAAGAGCTATCCCTTCAGCTTTTCATGAGGTTTCGATTAAATTTAAACAGAAAAATGGGGAGCCTCGAGCAGAGGCTCCCCATTGCTTTGATACGGCATTTAGCGGTTACCAGTTGTGGACCTGATCCAGATCTTCGTCTTTGACCGCAAAAGTGATGTTGTGGGGCGGCAGCTTTTCTTTT
>Ga0255055_10001212_pt1 | contig 19295 bp, 19 predicted proteins | sample JV7_2_27_MG_FD_188633 | JGI IMG/M metagenome (GOLD analysis project Ga0255055, IMG submission 188633) | Seawater microbial communities from Jervis Inlet, British Columbia, Canada - JV7_2_27 | ecosystem: Environmental > Aquatic > Marine > Inlet | place: Canada: British Columbia | collected...
ATATTTAAAATCAGATGCACTTGTAATGACATCTTCAAATGTTCCTGGCGAGGCAATGATTACTACAGACGAAGAAGCATTTTCTATAGATGCAGATATTTATCTTTTACACAATAGAGCTGTTCCAAATAGAGTTGATGATTCTGTTGTTAGATTATGGAATGGTAATACCTTTTTTATTAGGAAATCACGAGGGTATGTACCAGAACCAATTGCTATTGATTACAATAATAGGATTTTAAGTGTTGGTGCTGGTGAAAATATTACTGGTGCAATTTCTCATGATAAAAACGTCTTTGCAACCCAGTATATTGGAAACTCTAAGTATTATTCAACACTCGAATTTTTAGATGAAGCCCTTCGTCATTTTATGAAACTTACTATGAAGAAACCTGAGATTGATGCAGTTGTTCAGGATCTTCATCCTGGTTACGATTCTAGAAAGGTTGCAAAAAAATTTGCTGAAGAGTTTTCTGCTCCTCTTTTTGAAGTGCAGCATCATTGGGCACATGCAGCATCTCTTTTAGTTGATAATAATCTTGATGAAAGTGTTGTATTGGCATTAGATGGACTTGGTTATGGTAGTGACGGAAAATTTTGGGGTGGAGAAGTTCTTGTTTCTAACTTTCATGAATTTGATCGCGTTGGTCATCTTGAGGAAATACCTCTTCTTGGCGGAGACCAAGCTACAAAAGATCCACGCAGACTTGTGTTTGCTATCTTTCAGAAATATGGTATAGAAAAATTCTTTTCAGAAAACGAAGCAGCGATTCTTTCTAAATTAATGGATAACTCTCCTCAGTCAACAAGCCTTGGCCGTGTTCTAGATGCAATTGCGTGTTATTTCAATATATGTACCAAGAGAATCTATGATGGAGAACCTGCAATGAAGCTTGAAAAGTATCTAGCTGTTGGTAAATCTGTTCACTCATTTGATGTTGAAATAAAAAATAATGTTGTCGGAACTATTGATCTATTTAGGCAGGTAGATGAAAAAATAGACAAACCTCTTACTGAAAAAGTAAAAGCAGATTATGTACACTCTATGGTAAAAGCAATTATTGATAGTCTTACCAACATTGCAATTGATAATGCAGAAAAGCAAGGTATCAATAATATTGGACTGACTGGAGGAGTTTCATACAATATTCCAATTACTGATATGGTTGATAGTCTTGTAAAAAAAGCTGGTTTAAAATTAACTGTTCATAATCGTATTCCAAATGGAGATGGTGGTATTTCTATTGGTCAAAATGTAATTATCGGTCATAAATTAAACAACGTTTAATAAGTAATTTCTTATCATTGATTATCTATGAAAATTAGTAGAGATTTAATACTTATTTTATTGCTTGTTATAATTGGAATGTTTATTCCTTTTTTTGGTTCAATTGTAATAACTTTTGGTTTAGATTTTACAAAAATTGATAATTTAATGAAAATAGGTAAGACTTTTGGCTGGTTTCTAGTAATTTTCGCTCTCGAGCTTGCTGTTGTTTATATATACTATATAACTACAAATAAAATCGTGAGTAAGAAGTTAGAAAAATACAAGCCAAAATAATATAATGAATAAGTTTGTTATAGACTAAAAAATTGGTGGAGGTAAAAATTATGAATTCAGGTTGTGCAGTATGTTGTGTTTGTGGAGAAGAACACGGACTTGATGATATTGTTCATGTTGAAATAAAAGGAGATACAAAAAAGATTTGTAAAGGATGTGCAGCAGCTATAAAAGGAATTGTTTAATTCTCATTTTTTTCCAATTTTTGTTTTACTTTTTCACTAGTTAGTTCTCTTATTGCATCTGAGGCAATCCACTTTGCACTCTTTGAATCAATTTTTTGAATTTTATTAGAAACTATTAGTGCTTTTTTATTCATATCAATATTTCTTTTTCCAATTTGTCTTAATGCCCAGTTTGCGGATTTTCTTATATATTTTCGTTCATCAGTTGATTCTCTTTCAATTATTTTTAAAAAATTAACAAACTCGGAATCATCTTTCTTTTTATCATGAACTGCAAGCCATGCGATTAGTGAAAACCCCGCTCTTTTTACAAAAAGCTCATTGCTTTTTGTCCATTCTCGAACTTTTTTATAAGCAAAAGGAGTTTTATCAAAAAAATGACCACAGCAATGGTCACATATGTCCCATGAATCAAGATCCTTTACCCATTTGTCAACTTGCCCTTCGGATACTGTTTCAGGATCTTCAATACAAGCTGCTACCATTCGAGCGTCACGAATTCCAGATTCCCAAAGCTTTACTGCGAGATCATGGTTTTTACCAATCTTCTTTGCATATTTCCTTAGAGATGTAACCGAGTTTCCAAAATTATTTTCAGTTTTTATTCCAAAACGTTCCATTCCTTTAATGTTTTTAGGATCGCCCATTGATTTTACCTGGGCCATGACTTCTCTATATTGCATTCAAAATTACCTATCTATCTTGATAGCGGTATTCAATATTACAGCTGCCTTCAATACTGACCATACATGGGCCGACTGGTGTTTCAGGAGTACATGCTTGTCCAAAAAGTGGGCAATCAAAAGGTGAAACAAGTCCTCTAAGTAACTCGCCACACAGGCATCCTTCAGGTTCGTGAAATTCTTTATTTTTTAGTTCAGCAAGTTCATCTTCAAATTTCTTACGAGCATCATATTTCTCAAATTTTTTGCGTAACTCAAGACTTGTTTTTGGAATTACAGGAAAACCTCTCCATTTAACATCCCCTGATTCAAAAACCTCTTTTATTGCCTGTTGAGCTTTGATATTACCTTTGGGATGAACCACTCGTGTATATTCGTTTTGAACAAAGGCTTCATCTTTTTCTATTTGCTGAACAAGCATCCATGCACCCATTAAAACATCAATTGGCTCAAAACCAGTGACTACCTGTGGAATGTTATAATCCATTGAAAGAAAATCATAAGGTTTAGTTCCAATAATAGTTGATACATGTCCTGGTTCAATGAGTCCATCTATCTTTATTTCACCCATTTCGATTATTGCTCTTAATGCTTCTGGAATTGTTCTATGACAACAAAGAATTGAAAAGTTATCTGGGGGATTCTTAAGTATCACAGAAGCAGTGGTTGGAGCAGTTGTTTCAAATCCAACTGCCATAAAAACAACATCTAAATCTTTGTTTTTTTCAGCAATTTCTACGGCATCCTCTATTCCATAAACAGTTCGAACGTCAAATCCTTCGGTTCTAATACTGCGTAGCGACTCTGTTTCACCTGGAACATTAATCATATCCCCAAAACTTGTAACTGTTTTTCCTTTTCTTGCAAGAACTAACATTTCCTCGATTTCTCTAGGAGTTGTTACACAAACAGGGCAACCTGGTCCCTGTCCTATCTCAACGCCACATTCTTTTAGTAAAGAATCAAGACCGTTTTTAACGAGTGTATCCTGATGTGTCCCACATACATGCATAAATTTCAAATTTACATTTAGTTTCTTGATTTTTGAAATAACCTCTTTTGCAAGATTTTTATCTTTTAATGAAAACACTATATTTCCTCCTCACTAGAAAGTATTTCTCTAAAAAGATTAAGAGTTTCCTGAGCCTCTTTTTCATTTAAAACTTCGATTGCAAAACCTGCGTGAACTAAAATATAATCTCCAATTTTTACATTAACAAGGGAGATATTGGCTTTTCGTTTAGTACCATCTCCGTAATCAACAGTTGCATGCTCTTTATTTTCTTCAATTTCAACTACTTTACCAGGGATTGCAAGACACACAAATCAGGCAATATTCACTAATAAGATATAAAATTTCGTACGATTAAATAGTTAAAGCTAAATAGAATAATATGTTTAGGCCAACATCTATTAGAGGGTTGGTAGGGGTTATGAAAGTATTAGAAAAAACTGCGTCAATCTGCCCTGTATGCTTCCAAAAGGGAGACATTAAAAAAATAGATGCAGAAATAGTGGAGGAAAATGGTAAAATATACATCTCTAAGACCTGTAAAGAACATGGCTCTTTCAAGGATATTTACTTTAGCGATGCTGAATTATATAAAAAATGGATTAAACATACTATTACAGGGACAAGAGCTCCAGATGTTAAAACTAAGGTTTTTAATGAACCTGCTCTCTATGATGAGCATAAATCACAGAGCGTTCTTACAAATCTTTTAGTAACAAATAGATGTGATCTTAGGTGTAATTACTGTTTTATGAATGCAGGTGCTTCTGGCAAGGTTTATGAACCTACTATAGAGCAGATCAGGGAATTAATGATACAAGCAAGAAACGAGCGACCAATGGGATCAAAAGCACTTCAGATAACTGGGGGAGAACCTACTATTCGTGAAGATCTACTTGATATAGTTCACATGGCAAAAGAAGTTGGTTTTTCTCACGTTCAAGTTAATACCAACGGTTTAAAACTTGCAGAAAGTGTTGATTATTGTAAACAACTTAAAGAAGCACAGGTCAACACAGTTTATATGAGTTTTGATGGGGTGTCAAAAAAAACAAATCCTTGGATTGATTTAAACAAAAAGGCAATTGAAAACCTTAGAAAAGCAAAACTAAGAGTTGTTTTAGTTCCTTGTCTGATTGGCGGTAAAAATCTTCAAGAGGCAGGTAAAATCATTAAATTTGCATTGGATAACCTTGACATTATCCGGGGGGTTAATTTTCAACCGGTATCGTTTTGTGGTAGAATTACAAAAATCAAAGATGAAAAACGAGATCGACAACGTGTCGATTATGTCATGGTGTTTAAAGAAATTGAAAAGGAATTTGATGGTAAAATCTCACAAGAAGATTTCTTCCCTGTTCCATTTGTTCATCCAATATCAAAACTTATTGAACTATTGAAGGGAGAAACCCAAGTTGAGTTCACTTCACATCCTGGCTGCGGAGGTGCGACGTATATTTTTATGGATAAAGGAGAGCCCATACCTGTTACTCGTTTCATAGATGTTGTAGGTTTACTTAATTTCATTGATAAAGAAAGCAAGATTAAAGGACCATTAAAAAAACTAAGAATTGCCTCAGCATTTTTGAAAAACATTGACACTTTTGTAGATAATGATAAAGCTCCTGAGGGATTTAATTTGAAAAAACTTTTGAAGGATGCAGCAATCGGTGGTAGTTACGACTCACTTCGTGGATTTCATTACAAGAGTTTATTTGTCGGCTCAATGTGGTTCCAGGATCCATTTAACCTTAATGTTGATCGTCTCGAGCGTTGTGTCATTCATTATACCACTCTAGAAGGAATTGTACCATTTTGCTCTTATAATGGACTTGGAATTGGTGAAAAAATTCGAGATAAACACTCAATTACTATTAAAGAATGGGAGAAGGAAACAGGTAGAAAAATGAAAGATGATCTTAGAACTGATGTACCTTTAACATAAACATTTTTTTAATGTGAAAACACAACTTTAATCAGCCACATTATTAGAATTCCACAAATGAAAACAACAATTGTAACCATTGATTTTTTTATGTTAATTTCTTTTTTAATTTCTGGGATTAAATCAGTTGCCGCAATGTAAAGAAAACCCCCTGCTGCAAATGGTAATAAAAAAATTGATGCTTGTTCTATATTCCTTGAAATAAAGTATCCCACAATTCCACCAAGGACAATTGTCAGAGCAACACAGAAATTAAGAATAATTGCTTTTTTCTTTTCAAAACCACCATAAACCAATACTCCAAAATCTCCAATTTCTTGTGGTATTTCATGAGCTGCAATTGCAAGTGACGTTGTGAAACCTAATGTTGTAGAAATGCTGAAACTTGCGGCCATGATAAGACCATCAATAAAATTATGAACTGCGTCTCCTATTAGATTCATATAATGAAATGTGTGAACCTCACAGTTACCCTTATGACAATGTCTCCAATGTAACACTTTTTCTATTAGGAAAAATAATACAAAACCAATAAGAACTACTAAAAAAACATCAAACTCTATAGTTTCTGTTTTTTCTATTGCTTCAGGTAGTAAATGAAGTAGTGCATCTCCCATTAATGCTCCAGCCGAGAGACTTACAAGGAAAAGCAATATTTTATTCAATACCTTATCATTTAAGGACAGTGTAAAGATACCGATAAAGGCAATAAGTGCGATAACAAATGTTGTTATGATAATATAAACTAACTGAATCATCAACTCTCTCCCCAGTTGAATAATCTGGTAGCTTTTATTCTTATTTTAAGTTTTTTTAATTATTAGAAAGAAAGGAGTTTAGGAAGCATCTGGTGAATCATTATATATAACAAATGCGGCCAAACCCTCTATTCTTGATCCATATTCAAAATTTAAAATAGATACCATAAAATTAAAAGGAAAATACATAAGCATAAATAAAAATTCATAATAAGTAGCATAAATAGGTATTGGAATGTTTAGTATTGGTATTTTTGGATACCAATAAATATTCCAATTGAACATATGTTTGAATTTATATTGATAAATCGACCATGGCCAAGTTATATTAAACCTCGATGTATTTTGATTTGTGAATCCTTTTATCCATCTGTTAAATGTACCGCAGAGATTTATTACCTTATTTATTAATGGAAACTGCCAAACAAGAGCTAAAACGGAATGATTACCGTAGAGATAGATTGGCGGGTCACCATTTCTAGGTTCAATCAGTGTATATGCAGTAGTATTTTTTCCTTTACCTCCATAGTCATTATAGGTTTCATTATTTAATTTAATATAAAAGAGCCATTGATTAAGTAAAGGAGGTGCTAACAAAGGAGCAAGCAAATAAAAAAATGGTAATGGCTGCTTCCATTTTATATATCTCATATGTTTTGCTAGATATAAACCCCTACCTGATGTATTTATATGAGCATCAAATACAATTTTTGAACCATTCCCCATGAATTTTAACAGTTCACTATAATCTTCAGTTTCAGTACAATTCGAAATAAAATCATCGTCTAATTTTTTAAATTCCTTATTTGCTTTAATTATTTCCCTTGTCATTGTTAATCTATCTATTCTACTACTATTGTCATTTTCAGCAACTATTGAACTATTAAATACTGTAATAATAAACAACATCACAATTATTAGAGCAAGATATTTCCTACGCATCAGTTATCACCTCTCTTTTTATCTTCATTTTTTTCCCTTTTTCTTCTTAAAAATATTGCTGTCATTATCAATAAATAAATTATGATTCCTATTATCAGTATTAAATATTCAATTGGGATCGGTTCTTGGATTTTCTTATGAGGATATTCTTGTGCACCGAATGGAGTGTGCCCATCGATTGATAAATCTTTTTCGTATCTCAGAGGATCTGGTTTTTCCCAATGATTTGTATCACTAAATTCGGTTCCTGGGACATAGAGTCTTAAATCAGGATCTCCAAAATAAACAACATTTTCAAATTCATCCCACCACCAGCTAGGTGAGTCTGATACATACAATGCTGCTACCTGGCTTATACCTCTTGCATATGCTTCACCAACAGTATAACCAAGTGCTATATCTCGAGGAATAGATTGTAACCAGACGTCTGAGTACCATGATGTTGGCCATGGATCTTGAACCTGACAAACTGAGCCATGTCTTATAAGCATTAGATGAAAATAGGTGTTTGATGTCTGACATATATTTGTGAGAAATGCCATAGAATGAAGATTTTCTAGGTTTTCTTCAATTTCAATAGAATTAGCGCCCTTAAGTTGCCAAGTTGAATAGTCTGAAGTACCTACTACTCCATCATAAAAATTATCTACCGTAAAAGGCTTTGTAGGATCATTTCTGAAAATTATACTATTTATCAGTTCCCTTACAGGTTTACGAGCAGATACCCAGGCTACTCCTGTTGCAGGTAAACCTGGTAATTTTATGTTTGTAAATGGGATTATTCCTTTTAAATCACTAGACATTGTATCTGGTTCTTCTGTAGAACCTAAATACCATTCATAACCACGCCAGGGATTTTTATCTTGTACTGCAAGTGGAGTGGTCCAATCAAGAGGTGACCTCGTTAAAAGATCTATAAAAGTTTTAACGGGAACTAATCCTTTTGGAAATATAAAATCTAATGCTATATTGATCCATACTAACTTTCGAATTCCCCGGCCTAAAAACTCACTCAAACGTGGACGATTTTTACTAAAGAGGGCATATTTTGCCCATAATTTACCTTGATTAGCTTGTTCTTGAAATCCAGCTACAGGATCCCAAAATTGAGTAGATCCACCATTTTTGTCAGATCCATGACTTGAATGAACCCATATAAGAACGCCTTGGTTTAGATTGTTTTTTACCGCGTCAAGACTTGTCGAAAACGCTGTGCTGTATCCGCCTTTGTTTAAATAAAAAGGAACAATTTCTGATGAGGATATATCAGGATAAACAGAGCCTGCATTTCCAGAATATTTCTGTGCAGAACCCTGATCAATCGGCTCCATTGTGTTATCTTGACCTGGAGTCATGCCATTAGCACATTGATATTTTGCGCCATAGTAATTACTTGCTCTTTCATTGAATCTATGATTGTATGATAGAAATGAACATAAAACTGGATATCTGTATTCTTCTTCAGTAGGTTTCCTGATTAATTCTGCTGTTCCAAGATGTAGGGTTCTCCATGTTACAAGATCAAATATTGTTTTAAATATTGGCTCTCTTTCTACTTCACATAATCTTTCACTCTTGCTTCCATTAATAAGAACCACTTTATCTTGCATAGCTGGATTTTCATAGATTAAAGCTGGATAAAAGACACTACGGGCAATCCAATAGGAAGTATCCACTGGGCTTCCACAAAATCTTCCAGGATTTGCTTTACCTGGAAATATTCGATCCCAAGACACACCAATTTCAAATTGATCTGCAACTGTGATAATAGACTCTGGGCCTTGTTTATCAAAATCATAATCCTTTAGAAAATCATAAATTCTTCCACCTGTCAGAATCATTTCTGCAGCAGATGGACGATGACGTATTCTTTTATCACCAAATCTCCTCCAGAACTCGTTATGATATACAACCGCAGAAGATAGACGAGGATGATTATCAATAATTATTACTGGAGATCCATGATGGGCTGCAATGTATGTTGCAGGGCCAATAAACAAACCACCTTCTTTTTCACCTGCAGCTTTTCGCTCAGCAAAAAGCCAATATGACCAAGGATCAACTGTTGTAAATATTACATCATTACTACCTGTTATTTCTCTTATTTTATCAAATATCTTTTTTGGTTCTTTATAGGAGGCTTCAATATTTACTGTATCTTGAAGGTCTTCCATTGCACTTTGTGAAATTTGACTTCCAATATCAACTAGATAAACATTTTTCACTCCAAGTTTTTCAATTACCTCTTTTGTAGAACTGGATAAACCTGAGGATGGAGTATAGAGCAGTGGTGCATTTAAAATACTTGCAAGAACCGCACCTTCTGAAGCAGATGTTAAAGAGTTTCTTACTGAGTCTGTTATTTCTTGTTTAAAAGTATATTCGATTTGAAAATCTACAGGAGTTGAAATCTCCTTTGTTGAAAATACTGATACTGAATAACTTTCACCTGGTAAACATTCACCAAGAGAATCAAGATGGATTTCTTGAAATTCTGTACTTTCATTTACTGAGGTGGCAATTGCCTCGCCTGCAGGTCCAATTAATGTAAATCCAAGTTTTACACCTGGATTATTCCAAGTTAATTTAATATCTCCTGATTTACATCCAGAAGGAGGGGCATCTGGTAATTCAATATTAATGCCAGGATACAAAGTAATATCAATATGATATGTCACCTTAGATGAAAGGGCTTTTATTAATGATCCTTGAATTTCAAAAATATTATCAATTCCCCTTGTTTCTGGAACACTTTTTGTCGGAAAATCAGTTATTCCAATTTGCCATGTACCTGAATTATACACGTATGATTGTGTAGGTTCATAACCCATAGGTCCTGTCATAATCTGGTAATTTGAGGTAACAGACGTCTGCATCCATTCCTCATCATTTTTACAATAAAGTTGAAGATCTGGATCGCTGGTGGGTACCATTAATCCTCCAACAATAAGACCATCCCACCATGCTACTGCTTCAATAAATTTATATTCTTCTCCTACTTCAAATGTCTTAAATATAGGATCCAAACGATTTTTTTGATCTACATTAAAAGTAGGAATCTTTTTTATATTACCTGCGGGAATAGTACTTTCTAAACTATTTGAAACTGAGATTTTCTTCTCATCCATTTTTTCGTCAATTACTGCAACCACAGCGTTATCTGAATAAGACCAGTCTTGTAATGCTAGTTCTTTTGCAATTTTGTATGGATTATCATCTTCGATTGTAATGTATTCTCTTGCTCTCCATTGACCTACCTTTGACTGATCTACATTGATTAAGGTCATTTGATCAAGTTGTCCACAGTAAGCTGTCCAATCCTCCATGAAATAATCAATTCCAGCTCTAGCATCTAAAGTTATTTCTTCAAGTTCAGATGTCTCTGCTGCTCTATCTTGATAGAATAATAATGGGTGAGAATACAGGTTTTCACCATCATTAAAAACAGAAGTTGGAATTGCGGCTAAATATGCATAGTCATCGAGGTAACTTTCCTCATCATAATTTACAAAAGTCGCTTTTTTTATTGGTACTACAGAATCCCATGAAACTCCTTTTTCAAAACCTTTAACAAATGAAGTATTATTTGCTGCAAAGGTTACTGGTATTAATATACTGCAAGATAAAAGAAGTATCATTACAAGTATTACACAGTTAATTCTAATGAATTTTTTTGTTTTCATAAATAACCCCTTTTCTTATTTATATCATTTTTATTATTATTTAAGTTTTCTAGTACAAACATCAACATAATAATATCTAACATAAGCTATTTAATTTTTATGTATAATATATTTATATCAATAATAGTATAGATAATTTCTTTTTTTATAATACCTTTATTAATATATTTTAATTGTCGTTTATAACATTTAAAGACCACTTTTTCAATTTAACCAAAAAAGGTATTTACTACAAAATAGTACTATTTTGTTTCAATATTTTTAAACTAAATCCTATACTATAAAAAATAATTAACCTTATCATCCATTTTTACATACTATATACATATGAAAATTTTGTCCTGGAATGTTAATGGTATTCGTGCAGCTTACAAAAAAGGATTGTTTGAATGGTCCAAAAAAGAATCACCCGATATTCTTTGTTTGCAGGAGATAAAAGCATTACCAGAACAAGTTCCTCAACAGTTAAAGAACATGCCAGGTTACAACATTTATTGGAATTCTGCGGAGAGAAAAGGCTACAGTGGTGTTGTTACGTTTACAAAAGAGAAACCTGTTGATGTAAAAAAGGGATTTGACATTGATAAATTTGACATTGAAGGAAGAACTCTAATTACTGAATTTCCTTCATTTATGCTTTTTAATATTTACTTTCCAAATGGAAAGAAGAATCAAGAGAGACTAAAATATAAACTAGATTTTTACGAAACATTTCTTGCTTATGCTGATAACTTAAAAGCCAAAGGGAAAAATATTGTTGTATGTGGAGATTTTAATACAGCTCACAAAGAAATTGACTTAGCTCGTCCTAAGGAAAACGAAAAAGTTTCTGGATTTCTCCCAATTGAAAGAGCATGGATTAATACATTTATTGATCATGGTTATGTGGATACATTTAGATATTTTAACAATGAGCCAAATCAATATTCTTGGTGGGATATGAAAACTAGAGCAAGAGACAGAAATGTTGGTTGGAGAATTGACTACTTTTTTGTAAATAAAGAATTCATGCCACATGTCAAAAAAGCATTTATCTATCAGCATATTATGGGCTCTGATCATTGCCCCGTAGGAATTGAGATTGAGGAGATTAAATGAAGGAATCACTTGATTTTATCTATAAAGAACAAAAAGAACTGTCAACTTTTGGAGGAATCGCTGCACTTCTTGGATGGGATCAGATGACCCATATGCCTAAAATGGGTGCTGCCGAGAGATCTGAACAAGGCGCGTTAATATCAAGACTTTCTCATGATAAGGTAATATCTGATAATTTCTGGAAGCATATTCAAATTCTTTTAAAAAATTTAGACAATTTATCTGAAAAAGACAAAGCAGTTGTTACAAGACTTGTAAAAGATGTTGAAAAATCTAGAAAGATACCATCTGATTTTGTTGAGAGAATGTCAAGAACAACAACTCTTTCATACCAATCCTGGGAGGATGCAAGAGCAAAAAATGATTTTAAAGTTTTTGCTCCACATCTTGGAAAAATTATTAATCTTGAAAAAGAATATTGTGATTATATTAAACTTCCTGGTCCAAAATACAATACTCTTCTAGATGACTATGAGGAAGGTATGACTGTCGATGTATTGAAAAAAGAGTTTTCTTTTCTTAAGACAAATTTGGTTGATATTCTTCAAAAAATAATGTCAAGTGAAACCTATTCTAAACAAGAAAAAATTGATATTAAAGTCGACAAAGAAAAACAAAAGAAACTCTCTCAAATAATTTTTGAAAAAATGCATCTACCAAACGAAAAAGCTAGAATTGATGTCTCTACTCATCCTTTTACTACATCTATAGGAATTGATGATGTGAGAATTACTACCAATTATGATAGAGACAGTCCCTTATTTTCATTTTTTTCTACGATTCATGAAGCAGGTCATGCACTATATGAATTAGGTATGCCAGGAGAGGAGTTCAAGTATACAGTTATTTCAGATTCTCCTTCACTTGGACTTCATGAATCTCAATCTCGTTTTTGGGAAAATAATATTGCAAGAAGTATGTCTTTTTGGAAATATTTTTATTCAATTTTTCAGAATACTTCGGGTTATAGTTATTCCAATCTTGATAATTGGTATAAACTGATTAATCAAGTTAGACCATCATTAATCCGAGTTGAGGCTGATGAGCTTACATATTGCTTGCATGTGATACTTAGATTTGAGCTTGAAGTAGATTTAATGGATGATAAAATAAAAGTTGATGATCTTCCACAACTTTGGAATGAGAAAATGAATGATATGTTTGGAATTATTCCAAAAAATGATGTGGAAGGCCTGCTTCAGGATATGCATTGGAGCGGTGGAAGTATTGGATATTTCCCAACTTATGCTATTGGTTCAATTTATTCATCTCAAATTCACAAGAAAATTTCTGAAGTTAATGCGAACTTGGAAACTGAAATTGAACAAGGTAATTTTCAAAATATATTAAATTGGCTTAGGGAAAATATTCATAAATTTGGTCGTTTAATGACAGCTGATGAAATTATTAAAAATGCATGTGGGGAAGGATTTAATTCAAAGATTTTTGTAGATTATTTAAAAAATAAATATTTTTCTCTTTATGGGGTATAACTTATTTCAAGCTCCAAATTTTTCTAAACGCTTGGCATTAGCAAGTGCCAGCGGTAAAAGATCCTCTGCTAGAAATCTTGGTCCAAGTCCACCTGTTATACAAGCTCGTTCTCCAAATTTTTCAACTCTATCAGCTCGACAATATTTTGAATAAAGAAGAACTGGCACTGGATGCCAACTATGATATTTCATTAGTGATGGAGTGGAGTGATCTCCTGTAACAATTACTACATCAGGATATAAATCCAAGAGTCTTGGAATTTGTTCATCTACCTCTTCGATTCTGGCAACCTTTTCATCAAAATTACCATCTTCTCCAGCGCTATCACTTTTCTTTATATGTAAATAAAAGAAATCATACTTGCTCCAGTTATCAGAAAGTGTATTAAACTCATCTTTTACCTCCTGACCGGTCTCTAGTATTCCCATTCCCAATAACTTTGCAAGACCACGATACATTGGATAAGCTGCAATTGCAGCACAGTTAAGGCCAAAAACATCTTTCATGGTAGGCCAATTCGACTTTTTTGAAAAACCACGTAATAAAACCATGTTTGCAAGATCTTGATCTTTAAGAAGTTCACTTGTTTGTTCAATAAAATTTGAGACAATTCTAACGGTTTTTTCTGTTTCTGGTGAGAGTCCTTTTGGCTGGAGAGGTTTTTTACCTAACATTTGCGGATCAGTGTCAATTAGATTTCCTGATAGTCCTTCGCCTCTTAAGACTAGTGAAAATCTGTATTCTTTAACTGTTTCAATAAAAAATTCTACATCTGGTATTTCTATATTTCGAAGTATATTGCATAACTCCTTGTTTTTTTCAGTTGGTATCCTCCCAGCTCGCCTATCTACAACTAGACCATTGTTATCTACAGTGCAAAAATTTCCACGAGCTGCTAAATCATTTGATTTTAAATCAAAATTTATTCCAATAGCAGATAACACACCTCTTCCAACTTGATATTTAATTGGATTATAACCAAATAATGATAAATGCCCGGGACCACTACCTGGTGTTATACCAGAAGCAACCGGCTGCTGCAGACCACATATACTTTTTGTAGCTAGTGAGTCTAAAAATGGCGTTCTAGCTGCTTCGAGTTCTGTAAGATTATCTTGCTTTCTAGGAAGCCCACCTAATCCATCCATTACCAATAATACGATTTTTGTATCGGAAGGTTTTGTTAACTTTTTAATAAAATCTAAATCCATCGCAAACACTTCTCTCCTATGATTTTATAAATGAAGACACGAAGTCAATATTAAATTTTCTTAATAAACATTATGTAAATTATAAGTTAATAAAAAAGAGAAAAAAGATATAAAATTTTTTTTGATTTTATAACAACTCTTGAAATTCACCCTCAAAGATATATATTACTTTTTTTATTGCCTTGTTTATTTAAGAGGGCTCTCATGGTAGAGAAAACGGTTCAATGTCCTAAATGTGGAAAAATAATTACCAGTTCTGGTAATCCTGGAGAGGTTGTTCAGATAGCCTGTTCATCATGTGGTAATCCGGGAAAGGTGACTTTTCAAAAAATTATTGAGCAAGACGATTCAGTAATTGAGGTATCTAATCTAAAAAAAGTTTATGGCGATTTGATAGCAGTAAATAACATTTCATTTTCTGTTAAAAAAGGCGAAGTTTTAGCATTTCTCGGACCAAATGGTGCGGGAAAACTACAACTGTAGAAATGATTGAGTCTATTAGAGTTCCGACAGCTGGAACTATTAAAATTTATGGAAAAGATATTAGCAATTCATTTGATCAAGTAAAAGAACAAATTGGAATTCTACCCCAAGAATTCTTTTCATACGAAAGACTTACTGTTCGTGAAACCTTACTTTATTTTGCTAGTTTGTACAAAAATACTGTAAATATTGATGAAATTATTGATGCAATGAATCTAAAGGATCAAGAAAACAAGCTATACATGAATTTATCAGGTGGATTAAAACAAAGAGTTGGAGTAGCAATATCGCTAGTGAATAATCCTGATATTGTGTTTTTAGATGAACCATCTACTGGACTAGACCCAAAAGCACGAAGAGAGGTCTGGGAAGTAATCGCAGGACTTAGAAATAAAGGTAAAACAGTATTTTTAACAACTCATTACATGGAAGAAGCAGAGTTTCTTGCTGATCGTATTATTATTATTCATAAAGGGAAAATTATTGCCAAAGGATCCCTTGAAGAGCTCATCTCTATATACGGTGATGAAAGTATTTTAAGAATTAAAAACTGCAAATCACCTGAGTTAGTTAAGGTTCTAAAGGAAAAAGATTTTGATTCATTTACTGAAGGAAATGGAGATATTGCTGTAAAAATAAAATATAAAGAGCAAATTCTAGAAATTCTATCGATTCTAAAATATGAATGTGTTGATTATAGTACAATTGATATTCGCAGGTCAAATCTTGAAGAGATATTTTTAAAACTTACTGGTGCAAAACTACGGGAGGCAGGATAATGAATTTCAAATTTATAAAAACCGACCTTGTATTAGGGATTAGATCCTGGCTCCGTAGTAAGGGAACTGTTTTTTGGACCATTCTATTTCCAATTCTTTTAATAATGATTTTTGGTGCAATTTTTTCAGGAACTGACGAGGTAAATTATGATTTAGTTCTTCAAGACTTAGATGACTCTAGTGATTCACAAAATTTAGCAAGGTTACTTTCAGAATCTGGATTTTTCAATTTAAAGAACATATCAAAAAATAAGGATATTTCAATTTATATGAAAGATAATGATTTATCTGTAGGTTTGCAAATTCCTGAAGATTTTGGAAAAAAATTAGAGGAATTAATAAATAATTCAAACAATTCTAAAGATAAAGTAAATTTAACATATTATATTGATCCAACAGATTCCACAACACCAAATATTGTAAGGGGAATTATTTCAGGTCTTGTTAATGGATATAATGATATGATTACATTGAGTCCAAGTCTTGTTAGTATGGAAGAAAAAACAATACTTGGTGAAGATTTTGATTATATTGATTTCTTTGTTCCGGGTATGATTGGCTTTACAATAATGACCTCGATGGTGTATGGAAGTATTGAACGAAATACTAAGTTAAGAAAGGATGGAATTTTAAGAAAAATGCTTACTATGCCTGTTACAAGGTATGAGTGGATTTTATCAAAAATGCTTTTTATGCTATTTCTTTCTTTTATCTCAACATTTGTAATATTAGTTGTTGGAATTCTTGTATGGGGGCTTAGTATTCAGATTAATATTTTCTTTTTCATAATTATAATATGTACTAGTTTTATGTTTTCAGGACTTGGTATGATTATTGGTCGTTTTGTAAAAGATCAAGAAACAGCTGATATGGCAGGTGGTGCAATTACTTTTCCAATGATGTTTCTTGCAGGAACCTTTTTCCCACTTGATCAAATGCCTTCATTTTTACAGGCAACTGCACAAGTGTTACCGCTTTATTATGTAAATGAAGGTCTAAGAAATGCAATGATTTACGGAAATCTTGAAAAAACACTTTATTTTACAGGTTTTTCAGTTGTTTTTGCCATAGTATTTTTCATAATTGGTGTTTTTCTTACAAAATGGAAAGAAGATTAATTCATTGAAAATAATATAAATTTTTTTTTAAAAAAATATAAGTTAATATATACTCGCCAGTTACAAAAATAATAATGTCAATCATGTTATTAAATGACATTAAATGAGAGGAATGAAAAGAAATGTTGATTGTTGGGCAAGTATCAAGTGAAGAAGAAAGTTATGAAGTAAGATTTATTGCTCAAGTATTCACTATAAGTAAAAGATTCAGATGCCTTTCTCGTCAACAAAGGGAAAAATAGTAATTTTATATTTCTCCAGATAAACTTTTTGTACCAATCATTGTTTTCGAATCAACAATTCCGGTTAATGATCGAATCTTTTTGATTACTACTTCTCCAATTGTATCAATATCTACACAATCAATTTTAACCAAAATGTCGTAATCCCCAAATAAAGGATGTACCTCAGATATCTCGGACATTTTGTTAAGAGCCTCAAAAACTTCCTTTTCGTGCAATGGGCTAATTGATAAAAGCGCAAATCCTGTTGCCATGAAATAGTGAATGCTGAATGGATATCTTATAATTTTCTTTAAATTTTTCATATTATTAGTTAGGAAAAGATATATATGAGTAATGCATTATGTTAACAATTAACAGGAGGTATTTAATTGGAGGGAAAAATCAATAACAGGTCTGCTGTTACTAGTGTGGCAGAGAAAGAATTATTTCTATTGAGTAGACATTTGGATGTTTTAAAAACTGTTAAAGAACATGGTCCTATTGGTATAATACGACTTTCTAAAATGACAGGACAACCACAACATATGGTTAGGTATTCTCTAAGAACTCTTGAAAGAGATGGGATAATATCACCTTCACCGCAAGGTGCTATAATTACAGACAAAATTCATGATACATTAGGAACAATTGACTCAACATTAAATGAATTTTCTGTAACAGTTCAAGACCTAAAAAAGAAAATTAAAGAATAATCTCTCATAGTTTAATATTATACAATTTTGATACTAATCATTAATTTATAATTATTTGTAAAATAAACATTATATATGAGATGCTTATATAGCTGGATACTAAATACCTAAAAAATGGGGTGAAATAAATGCGGAAAAAAGTTTTGATAACAGGAATAATAGTGTTCTGTTTTTTTATGGCCATAGCAACCTCAGTTAATGCTGCTGATGAAGAAAGGAAATTAACAGATAAAACTGGAGATGTTTTTGATTTTGGAGGAGATGAAACAGTAACATTTCCAGATATTACTGATATTGATATGCACTATATAACATATACACAAGAGGACGAAGAAGTTACCTTAGAAATTGAGTTTGTAGGTATAATTGAAGAATTAGATGAGTTAATTATTTCAATTTCTTTAATTACATCTGAACAAGAATATGAAATTGGTTATTGGTTTGGTGAAACGATTGGTTACTATGGCGATAGTGAAGAACTAGAAGGTATTACTATTGAAGGTTTCAACTCAAAAAATTTAATTTTTAAATTTGATTTGATTGATAATGATGAGGATTATGAATCTATTTTAGTAATGACAATGAAATACTCTGAAACTGAAGAGTATTCTTATGCTGACATGTTTCCCGATCTTGATGATTTACCAGATGCCAATATTGAAGGTCCCACTGAAGGGGAGGTAGGGGAAAGTTTACAGTTTTATGGAGAAGCATCAGAAGGAACTGCTCCATACACATATAACTGGGATTTTGATGGAGATGGAGAACCTGATTCTAATGAACAAAATCCAAAATATACATTCAGTGAACCCGGTGAATATGAAGTCTATTTAGAGATTCTTGATAGTGTTGGCAGCCCAGGTGGAAACGTTTCATTTATTTCAATAGGTGTCACTTCTAAATCAGAATCTAATGATGGATCAGGAGTAATGACATTTATAATTTTAATTGTCGCAGTAATCATTGTTGGAGTTGCAGCCGTAGTTTACGTAATAAGACGATAAACTCCCAAATCCTCAATTTTTTTTCTTTTTTTAGTTAGTTATCTTTTTATTTGATTATCATATGACTATCTTCTGAGGCTACCATATGGCAAAAAAAGCAAAAAAAGGAAAAAAAGAGGACAAAGAAAGTAAATATGCTTATAAAAAGAAATCAGCATGGGAGATTTTTACTAAGGATCAAATCAAAAAATCATTTGATTTTTGCGTAGATTATAAAGGCTTTTTAAATTCGGCTAAAACAGAGAGAGAGGCTGTACAAAAGATAAGCCAAATAGCAAAATCAGGTAAGAAAAAAATAAAAATTAATAGAGATAAGGAAGCCGCAGTTATTATACCTGGAAAGAAACCAGTTTCAAATGGCCTTAAAATAGTAATTTCGCATATTGATTGCCCAAGACT